>QWCK01000021.1_pt1 | contig 248964 bp, 219 predicted proteins | sample 1972571 | NCBI WGS metagenome assembly QWCK01 (sample SAMN09866710, study PRJNA288562) | Human gut metagenome isolate term2_stool, whole genome shotgun sequencing... | isolation source: gut | host: Homo sapiens | place: USA: California
CTCAGGCAACGGAAGCTATTGCTCCAAACAGATTCAGGCCATCAATGTCAGTCAGAAGAACCTGACAATGATGTATCACACCGAAGTCACCGGCCTGATGTTTGATGAGAACAATAAGGTCGTCGGTGTTAGGACGGACAAGGGCGAAATTGCCAGCGATGCCGTCGTGCTTTGCAGCAATTTAGGGACAAAGCCTCTGCTGGACGGCAAACTTGAGCTTCCGACGATGCAGCTCACCGGCTGGGCCGTGACCGCAACCATCGATCCGATGAATGTCCCGCCGCTTCACACACTGATTTTTGACAATAAAGATCTTCTTGTCACCCGTTTAGGCAATCGCGTCAGAGTCTGCGGCCGTTATTGGCTCGGAGAATCTTCTCACGATATGACAGACAAAGTGATTGAAGAAATCTACGAGGCCAGCTGTAAGCTTCTGCCCACTGCGGCTCAATGGACCGAATCCACCAACTGGATCGGCAAATGTATTGTTCACCCGGACAGTCTTCCGTCCTGCGGCGAAACACCGTTCGAGGGCTTGTATCTCAACATTTGCCACGGCTTAAACGGCTGGGCTCTGTCTGAGGGCTGTGCCGAACTCTTGTCGGATGTCATTGAGAAGAAGACGCCGGCTATTGATCCGACGCCTTACAGCCCGATGCGTTTTGTTAAGCGAAAATAAATTCACGAATATTGTTTGAGACTGTCCGAGGCGACAGTCTCCTTTCTTTTTAAAGGTAATAATCCATGTCGGTTTCCTTACTTCAGATTCCTCAGTTAAGAGAACTCGAGGAAAAATACGCCCGTATCTTAGGGCCCGGAGTTTTGATGGAGAGAGCAGGCAAAGCCGCTGCTGACTTCATCTCCGATCTTTATCCAGCTCCGGCCCGTGTAACCGTGGTTTGCGGTCCCGGAAACAACGGCGGCGACGGATATCGAACTGCGATTGAACTTTTAAAGAAGGAATACGACGTTAATGTCGTTCAGGTTGCCGGCAAAACACCCAAGAGCGAAGAAGCAATAGCAGCCCTGGCCGAATGGGAAAAATTAGGCCGTACGACTTACACCGATCCTTACGACACTCCCAAAGCCGACATCGTGGTGGATGCGATTTTCGGAATCGGTTTGGAACGTCCGCTTAAAGACGAATTCCTCGATGCAGCAATGTGGTTCAACGAAAGACGAGCATTGCACGTTTCTCTGGATATTCCTTCCGGTCTGAACTCAGAAACCGGCACTTGGGTCGGAGACAGAGCAGGGTGCAAAGCCGATGCGACGATTTCTTTCTTAAGCGGCAAGGTAGGTCTCTTTACAGGCCTTGGGCCCGATGCCTGCGGCCGCGTCAAAATGGAAAACCTCGGTATTTCCATTCCGCTCACCAAAATCAGCCTTCTGGAAGTTAAAGATTTCAAGCATGTCTGCGCTCCGCGTTTAAAGAATACTTCTAAAGCGGATTACGGCCGCTTAGGCGTTATCGGCGGAGGAAAAGGCACTGTCGGAGCCGCCTTAATTGCCGCACGTTCCGGCTTGTATATGGGCGCAGGCCGTGTTTATGTCGAACTCTTAGAAGACGGCATGAAGCTCGATCCGTTCTGTCCGGAATTAATGTTCCCCGGCAAAATCAATATCGATGAAATGGACGCGATCGTCATCGGTCCGGGCTTAGGCTTCACCGAGCAGGCTAAGCAGAGATTCATTGACTGTCTGAAGTCCAAAGCTGCTTTGGTGATTGACGGAGATGCCTTAACGATGATTGCTCAGGACGAGGAGATCTTGTCCTTAGTGACCCATCGCTTTGCTCATACCGTTCTGACGCCGCATGCGGCCGAAGCTGCCCGCATCCTCAGACTGCCGGTTGAGGAGATCACCAAGGATCGTCTATCTCGTGCGCTTGACTTGGGAATTCTCACCGGTGCCGTCAATGTCCTGAAAGGCGCAGGCACGATTGTGACTCAGCGCAGTTCCGTGAGCTGGATCAATCCGACAGGTTCTCCTGCATTAGCAACTGCCGGATCCGGCGACGCATTGTCCGGCATGATCGGCGCTATGTTTGCTCAGCACTTTGAATTGATGGACTGCGTTTTATCCGCGGTTTATCTCCACGGCGCTGCAGTCGAAGGTTTGAATTCCAGCGTTTTGGCCGGAGATATTGCTCCTTTGGCTTCCACTCGCCTTGAAGAATTGAGAGCCTCTTATCAGAGACATTTCCATCCGCTCAAGGAAGAAGAAAAAACGATCGAGTGGGAAGACAGCTAACGAAGCCTCCTTTCTCGTTGTGTAGCATGTTAAGCGCCGTCATTCCGGCGCTTAATTATTTCTTGGACGACGAGCTGTGAACTCGGAAAGGCCGCGATGCCTGCGGCTTCCATAAGTTGATCTTTTTGCGCCAATGCGCGAAGGTCGGAAAGTTTTTGAGAAGCTTTCCAGCTTCCGAAAGTAGAGGCGAGGTGACAGTAGACGATTGCGGCCACAATATCGGGCGCGACAAATCTAGCGCTCGACCAAAAAAATCCAAGCTCAAGCAGACAGTCCGGATCCTCGGAAAGAGCGCCTTCTTCCAGAAAGCCCAAACCTCGTACGGGACTTTTAGGGGTTGTTTCGAGCCAGTAACGTCCGACGGCAAGGAGACAAACCGGAATCTTTGCAGCTGCTCCTTTGAAGAGCCAATGAAGGCAAAGTTTGGGGTTGAGATGAGACCCTTCGGAGGTTAGGCGCACCATTCTCATAATGGCACGCTTTTCTCCTTTCAAGGCAGCCTGACTAAAAAATGTCTCCGCAATTTCGGGATTTGTTTCTACACCCAAACCTTGGTCATAGGCTTCAGCCAAAGCAAACATCGCTTCCGGCGATTTTTCTTTTGCTGCTACTCGAAGCCAAGCAAAAGATTCATCGAGGTTTTGGCGAACGCCGAAACCTTCCCGCAAAGCCATCGCCAAGTGAAACTTCGCGTTGGTCTCGCCGAGAACGGCGGCTTTACGGAACAAGTCGGCTGCTCGTTTGGGGTCTCTTTCTAATAGCTGGCCGGTGGCATAAAGCATTCCGAGAAAATCCAACGAGGCAGCGTGTTCTTCTTCGGCGGCGGCTTTGAGATATTGAATAGCAGTGTTAGACTCTGCAGAAAGCAGTTCTTTAGCTTCTTTGAAACGATCTTCCGCCGTTTGAGGTTCCGGTCTTAAATTCAGAAACGAATATGGATCAAAAACAGGCTTTTGTGTCAGGGCCTGTTTTTTAGGCGAAATTTCGGGAAGCTTATCAAAGAAGCCGGTCATAGGTTAGGGCTTCGGAGGCAGCTGAGGCGGCAGAACATCAGGAAATAAAGTGATGATGCCGATTACGTAAGTCAAAGACATCATCATCCAAAGGACAAGGCCCCCTGCGCCGAGCATAATCGGTTTGCCCCAAAGACGATGATGGTAGTTATCGCCGTATCGGTCACGAACGAAAGGCACCTGAGCCCAGCCGTCAAAGATGACCCAAGCCGCATAGAACAAGGTGTAAGAACCTAAGAAGTAGAAATTTTCATAATTGGATTCGGGAAGCCAAGGTTCCAGAATGAGATAACCGAACATGAAGACTAAACCGAGAACCATCCACATGTTGCTGTTGGCGGTGCGGTCTCTTTCTCCCATTTCGCTCCAGTTGGTTCTCTGAAGAAATGCTCCGAATACCGGTGTAAAGATATAAGACCAAATAACGGTCCAAACAGGATTCCAAAGAGCGATAGCAGGAGATTTAGGATAGGCCATTTGCGTAATGTTTAAAGGGTGCAACTTGAGGAAAAGGCAAAGAGGTCGAAAACTTTTAGAACCCCACGACTGCCAAGTCTCTAAAAAGAAAAAATAATAGCACAGAGCGATTTTTCCAAAACCTGTAACTTGCGATTTGAAAAGGATTTTTTCTGAAAAGAAATCAGATTAGGAGCCGCATTCGGTAAAAAGGTTTAACTTTTTGAATCGGATTGGCTAGAATCAGACCATGAGAATTATTTGATAGCTAAAAATGAAGGCAATCCCGCTCCTAACGATCTGCAGCGCCTGTGTTTTAGTTTCAGGCTGTGCTTCGGATTCGACCGACTACTACTTAAGAGACTCTTTTGGTTTCAAGGAAGTGTGTTTAGTCGACAACAAAAACGTGCCGCCTTCATTCTTTATTGCTTTGCGTCAGGCGATACAAGATAAAGGATTACAAGTCAGAACGGTTTCGAAGACAGAGCAGAGCTGCCCAGTCACCGTCTATTACGAAGCCAAATACAACTTGGCCTACCTGAAAGATGCTCGCCTTTTATTAACAACAGAAGGGCATCCGACCGACATCGTCAATCTTAGAAAAAACGTAGAGCCGGCAACCCTGGCAGACCCGGCTTCTGATTCAGAACCCAAAATCCGTGATATGGTTAACCGGCTCCTACCGAGAGGAACACCCTGGTAGGCATTCCTCGGTAAGAAGTATTAGTCGAGTACGACAGTCGCTTCAACTTCGATCAAGCCGCCTTTCGGAAGAGCAGAAATCTGAACGCAGCTTCTTGCAGGATAAGGAGCAGAAAAGATTTCAGACATTACTTTGTTCACGACAGCGAAGTTGTTCAGGTCTGTGAGGTAAACGGTCTGGCGAACGATATCTGCAGGAGTACCGCCGGCGGCTTTAACAATCGCAAAAACGTTGCGGAAAGCCTGACGGCACTGTGCTTCGAAAGAAGCAGGCAGTTCGCCGGAAACCGGGTCTAAACCCAGCTGGCCGGATAAGAAAACCATGTTGCCGCATTTGTAAGCGGTGGAGTAAGTGCCGACAGCGGCAGGGGCGTTTTCTGTAGTGATGATTTCTTTCATTTCAATTCCTTATAAAAACCGCCGTTCCTACCAACTCTTACAAGGTCTCGCGGACCGGCAGTCATCCCTTCATAGCCGAAGTGCGTTCAATGCTAACAGAGAATTTTTGCAGTGACTACACTTCGTCTCAAACTTATTTTTTAGTCAGGTAGCCTTCAGGTTTATAGGCTTGAGAACCCCACAGCGGCACGGAAGAAATAGAGTGTTTAAAGCTGCCGTTCGCGATCTTGGTGGAGTAGCTCAAATAAACCAGTGTTTGGTTTTTAGCATCAAAGATTCTGCGGATTCTCAAAGTTTTAAAGAAAACGCTCTGAGATTTCTTAAAAACCACTTCTCCGTCGGCGCTTTTATCGATTCCGTCGATCATGGCCTGAGTGATCTCGCCGGTCTTAACGCAGGAGACCGAGCTATTGGAAGGATCGCTCAGCTGAAGGGGAGAATTGATGTAAGCCACATGGCAGGTGACACCCGGAACCTGGGGGTCGGTAAAGGCGTCGAGTTTGATGTCTTTGAACGTAAACACGCCTAAGGAGACACTGGCGACTTCCTTATCGGAGCAGCCTGCAAGAAGCAGGGCCGAAAGAGAAGCAGCGACGATTAGAAGTTTTTTCAATTTAATCCCTTCTGTTGCGGTTCAACTTTTTCAATAATGCCTGATGCTCGAGGCTTTTGTTCTCCGCTTTTCATTACTTTGAGTATCTGTTTTGCCTGCCAGTCGAAGTAAGGGTTATAAGTCAGACGAGCAAAGCTGTGCTCACCGTCGTGCGTACCCCAAGCACCGTACCAGACATCAGGATCATTGCGGCAGTCCTGAACGTCTTTAGCAGAAGCACTGTTGCGGCAATAGCGGAATTTGCCGTCCTTTCCGTACCAGACATTGTCCGGCGAGAAGGGAATGGACATATGAGCAAACGACTTGATTCTCAGCTCAGGCAGATAATCGGACTTGGCAACGACTTTCTTGGAATATTTGCCGTCCGGCAGTTTCCCGTACCAAATAATCTTGGATGCGGGATTTGTCAGCGCTTTATCAAAGACTTTGACCAATGACTGGGTATTGATGATGCTGTCATGCTGACTCATCATGACGATCACAGGCTTAGTGATCTTGTTTTTAGTCAGATAGTCATTGGACGTATCCATGGTGTGCTTAAAAGCCACAATGGCATCCATCGGCACGGTGTTGTATTTGAAGGGTGCATCGCCGGCGGTTTTCTTGTCCGGCGCTCTGAGCCACGTCACGAACAAATCTGCGATCGGAGCAAGCTTGATCAAAGATGTTCTAACCTGCATGGCCGGAGAAAACAGCAGCAGGCCTTCAACATCATCGGGATGCTCTTCGGAATAATCCAAAGCCAGGTTGCAGCCGGTGGAGAAGCCGGCGAGCCAAATCTTGGGATACTGCTTCTTTAATAGAGCGACTTGTTCATTTACGGCCTTGGTCCAATCCTCGGAAGTCACTCCGATCATATCTGCCGGGCGCGTTCCGTGTCCGGGAAGGAGCATGGTTCGAACCAGATAACCCTGATCGGCTAATGTTTTTCCGAGGTCGGTAAACGTCCAGGGAGAATCTCCGAGACCGTGGATCATTAAAACCGCTTGGCCGTTCGGATTTTTAGGACGGATTTCAAAAGGCGAGTTGCCTTCGATTTCGGCAACGTGATCGTCCGTTACATAGTGACGTCGTTCTGCCACGTAGGCTTTTGCCTGAATGGCATAAGTATCAAAATTCGGTTGTCCGCCCGGAAGCATATCAGGCGTCGGTTCGGAAGCGCATCCGATCAGGAAGGCAACCGGTAAGGCAATAATTAGCGGCTTGAAGTTCATCCCGTGATTCGAATTTCTAATTGACAAACAATTCACTTCTATCGGTGAATGTTCATTATCGGATAAATGATGCCCTCTAATCCAAGCTTTGCCGCCGGAAAGTCGAAAAAGTTTGTGAAAAAGCTCCTGCGGCAAATCACCGAGGAGCACAAAAAAGAAAAGGCCCGACAATTGAAGGGCCAAAAACGATCTAGGAGGAAAAGCTGAGTAGTGTTTGCGCACTCTCATTGACAATGACTTTACCGCCATATCTCTTTGAATGCTGAAGCAATTTATTTCTGTTGCAAGAGAATGTTAAGAGGCTACATATTTTCCAATTATTGGTAACAACTGAAGAAAATTTGTTACTTTAGCGAGACGGAAAGAATCAAATTTGTCCTTTATTGGAGGAATTTCATTTCGATTATTTCTCGATAGTGATTAAGAGATCGAAAAAAAATATCGAAAAATTAGAAAATTCTTGCATTAAGCCTAAAATATTTAGGAACGAAAGGCAAAAAGAAAATGTCTCAAACTCAAACTACAAAAATTTATTCCGAGCCGCCGATAAAGATAAATCGGACGCTCTACGGTGTACTTCTGGCGACCTTGGCTTCCGTCTTCTGGGGCTCGATGGGTGTATGCGTGCAGTACATCTTTGAAAATACCAACACGCAGCCTCAAGCGTTGTCTTCGCTTCGGCTTTTGTTGTCAGGTACAGTCCTGGTCATCCTGAATTTGTTTTTATCCCGCCGACCGCTGCTGGCTGTTTTGTCGTCACTGAAGGGAACTGCCGGCATCGCACTCAGCGGGCTTGAGCTTCTAGGCGCGCACCTTACATTCTTCATTGCAATTTATTATTCCAATGCAGGGACGGCTGCCATCTTTTTAGCAACAACACCGCTCCTCGCCGGTATCTATTTATTTTTAAGGGGCAAGAAACGCTTTACAGCAAAAGAAGGCTTGTGCTGTGCATTGGCATTCTTTGGCGTTCTACTAATAGTGTCCAAAGGGGACTTCTCAACTTTCCAATTCAACTGGATGGCGGTTTTCTGGGGCATGATTTCCGCCGTTTTTGCATCAATCTATTCCATCCAGCCCAAACCTTTAATTGACCGCTGGGGCGTCGTTCCGGTGGCAAGCTGGGGCATGATGGCCGCCGGCATTGCCGGTCTGTTTCTTGCCAATCCTATTGTTACGGCTGAGGGTTTAGACGCAAAGGCTTGGCTGGCGCTGAGCTATATCGTTTTAGCCGGAACCGTTGCGGCTTTCTGGCTGTATTTGGCCTGTCTGAAATACATTTCTCCAGTCACCGCAGGTCTCGTCGTGTGCCTTGAGCCTACGTCTGCCTATGTTTTCGGCATCATGTTTATGAACCTGAAACTGGGCTGGATTGAATGCGTTGGCATTGCGATGGTAATTTCTCAGGTATTCATACTTTCTATTCGATCTAAGGAGAGGTCATGAGTACTCGGAACATCGATGCGTTAAAATCCCCGAATCTAATACAACTGAACGGCGTCATCCGAGAGGGATGTTTTGCAGTTCATACATGCGAGGAATAAGCAATGAGTCGTTCAGACCAATACGAAACTTTTATGAGAGACGTCTTTGAACACGGCGTCGAAAAATCCGATCGTACGGGTGTCGGCACTCGTTCGATGTTCGGATACCAAATGCGTTTTAACCTTCAGGAAGGTTTTCCGCTTGTCACGACTAAGAAACTGCATCTTCGCTCCATCATTCATGAGCTCCTGTGGTTCTTACACGGTGACTCCAACATCAAATATCTTCACGATAACAAAGTGACGATTTGGGATGAATGGGCCGATGCCAACGGGGACTTAGGTCCAATCTACGGTGTGCAGTGGCGTCATTGGAAAACCTCTGACGGCGGTTATATTGATCAGATCTCCAATCTGATCCATCAGATTAAAACGAACCCGGATTCCCGCCGTTTAGTCGTCTCTGCCTGGAACGTCGGAGAAATCGATAAGATGGCTCTGCCGCCTTGCCACATGTTCTTCCAGTTCTATGTGGCTCAAGGAAAATTGTCCTGCCAGCTTTATCAGAGAAGCTGCGACATCTTCCTCGGCGTACCTTTTAACATTGCGAGCTATTCGCTGCTCACGCACATGATTGCTCAGCAGTGTGATTTGGATGTCGGTGACTTTATCTGGACCGGCGGCGACTGCCATATCTATAACAACCACTTCGAACAGGTGAAACTTCAGCTGAGCCGTGAGCCTCGTCCTTATCCGAAGTTAATCATTAAGCGTCGTCCTGACTCTATTTTTGATTACAACTTCGAAGATTTTGAAATCGTTGATTATGATCCGTGGCCTGCGATCAAGGCTCCGATTGCGGTTTAATCATTTTTAGTTTTTTAGTATGAAGCCTCATATCAGTCTCATAGTAGCGCGCAGCCGTAACGGTATTATCGGCAAAGAGGGCAAACTGCCTTGGCATCTGCCTGAGGATTTAAAGTTTTTTAAACAGACAACGATGGGCCGTCCGGTCATCATGGGACGGCACACCTGGGAATCGATCGGAAGACCGCTTCCCGGTCGTCAGAACATCGTTTTAACGCAAGACCCAGCCTATAAAGCCGAAGGCGCAACGGTTGTCTCTTCTTTGGATGAGGCACTGAAGCATTTCGGACCGGACGATATCGTTTTCATTATCGGCGGCGCAGACCTCTACCGCCGCGCTCTCCCGTTAGTAGATACGGCATGGGTAACGGAAATTGAGGCCGACGTAGAAGGGGATGCTTCTTTTGATCCGCTTAATAAAGATGAGTGGATGCTTGTATGGAGCGAGGATCATCCCAAAACGGAAGATCAGCCTCTAGGGTATAAGTTTCAGCGCTTTGAACGCGTAAAACATACGGTTTATTAAGATTAGGGCGGGTTTTTGGCCAAAAGACTAAAACTTTATGAATAATTCTTATGATTATTACTACTATTGCTTTTAGTCTAAAAAGCTAAAATACCCACAACCAATCAAAAGCGAAAGAAAATGACGAAAGAATTAATGCAGCTTGAGGTCGACAGTGACCTTAAAAAAGCTTTTTTAGCTTGTGTTTCCAGAGCCTATAACGGCAAGGTCGAGCAGGGAATTCTTGACTTGATGAGAATTTATGTCGAACGCGCACAAGGTACGCCGGGACAGAAAATGATCAAAGAAAAGGTCAAGGAGTACGTCTACGGCGGTGAAGTTCAAGCCGGTCTTTCTCCTCGCGAAATGGAGAAAATCTTCCTCAATAAGACAGAAGAGGACATCGAAGCTGCACGCCTCGATAAGTAAGATTTTTGAAAAAAGAAATGAGAGTCAATTTTCGGACGGCTCTCGTTTTTGTTTGTCTTTTGATTTTCTTCAGGCTAATCCAAACTGCTGGCTGCCTGATTAATCATCGAAACGTCAACGCCGTGTTTCGTAAGTTCTTCCACGACGTTGTCCATTGTCTTATCAAACTTAGGGTTGGAATCCGCGCGCTGCCATAAGTCGGCAACTTCCTGATTACACAACCTGCGGTCTGCGTCCGTGAAAATAATCTCATCTTCAACCGTTCGTCTGCAGACGGAGTCCCTCGGAAGGAGTCTTGCTGACACCACCGCCATATAGGCCATCATTGCATATGTCGGAAGGTTAGGGTCTAGGACTTTTTCGCCCGCTAAATAACGATGAATAAGGGCCTCGATCTGTTTTCTTTTAAGCGAAGCAAACTGTCTCAGCGGAAGGCAGCCTGAAAGGACGGCGGAAGACTTATCGACAGAAGTAATCTGGCAATAAAAGCCGTGACGCTCTCCGGGGCTGACTTCTTTCGCCAAATCCGGATCTGCATTTTTAGCAAGATGGAGATCCAATGTGTAGTCGGGTTTCGGGATATCGAACTGAACTCGCGTTTTATCCTTGTTTGTCTTAGAAACAAAGGACTTTACGATTCCGTAATTACCGAGATATTTCTTTTGAGCGCCTGAAAGATCTGTCTTTACCTGTCGAGCTAAAGCTCGCGGGGTTATATAAAAAATCTTTGGGCTTTCAAAAAGCGTGGTTGCCCCTGAATTGATAAAGCCGTCAATTTGCTCTTGAGCAAAGCTTTCAATAATGTACGTTTCCAGGGGCGAGAGGTTATAACCTTTTGCGATACCGACACTTGCAAAAGTTACTCCGGCCCCGGCGAGCAGGCTGGCTGCAACGAAAGTCTTTGTGTTCAGTTTGCTTAGGCAGTTCATTTTTAGTTGTATTACCAGCGGCGATCCGCAATCTTCATCTGCTGTTCGTCAACGAAGAACCAGAAATCGCGTTCATTCAATGTAACGCGGTGCACAACCAAGCCGGTATCGGCGTCTTTGTATTCAAAGACAACGTTAATCGACTGGTTAGAAAGGAATTGATTTTCTGCTTCAGCGCATAAATTCTCAAAGTTAATGCTCGGCATATCCCAAGGGTCTTCGTCGTCCATATCGAGAAGGTTTCCCTGAAAGCGAGGATGGCTCATTAAGAATTTAAGCACGTCGGCGAGCTGTTCGGTCGGGATGACCCAAAGATGCAAGCCGCCGTCCGAAGTCAGAGATTCAAATACTTCTTTGACAATCTTGTTGTAGTTGATGTCATCCGGAACAGTCAGGATATCTTTCATACCCAGAGGATCGTTCGGGTGTGTGGCATACCATTCCTGGCCGGTTGTTGTCATCGGACCTTCAAGCTTCATACGAAGATCATCGAAGGCAATAAAGCCGAGCGCAAAAGGATTGGCGTTGCCTGCTTTGCGGGCAGCATCAATGAGTTTTGTTATGAGATCTTTTTTTGTCAGCTGCATCTGCGGCTCCTTTACATCTAATAATTCAACTTACAAAGTACCGCATTTTAAACAATTTGTTACGCGGAGTGGGACTAATACGAGCATATTTATTTTGTCGGGTGATTACATCAGTAAGTTTCTGTTAGTTTTTGATTTTCTTTGCTTTGTTCTTTCTAGATCAACCCTTGGAAAGCCCTGTGAGCTCATAGTTACTTGCGGCAAATTTTGATCTGTCTGTTTTATTATTGATCATTAGTTTTTATTTTCGCAGAGGGCTCCGAAAAATGATCAAAAAAGCTTCTTTCCTCGCATTGGTTTCCTGTGCTGTTTTTTCTGCTTCCTGTTATGCAGGACAATATGCACAGGCATTGGGAGACTGTGTATATGACAACCTTTCTAGAGAGGACAAGAATGTGATGACTCAGTGGGCTTTTGTGACTCTCGGAAAAACAGACGCAGCAAAGCAAATCACCGTAATTCCGGAAAGCAAGAATAAGCAAGTCAATAAAGAAGCCAAAAAGCGAATGACTCGCTTGATGACAGAGGCTTGCGCTAGAGAAGCGGCCAATGTTGCACTCCATGAATCTAAAAGTGGCCTTCAGGACGCCGCTGCACAGCTTGGGATCAGACTTGCCAAAGAACAACTTAAGGACAAAACAGATGAAGCTCTGGCTAACCTGTTGAATCCGGGAACTGCAAATGTGCTCAGAGGCGCGGAAGTTCTGAAAGGATTCTTCAAGAAACCACAATAAACAAGCAGGTTCCACGATTCGGAGAATCCGAATGCCTGAAATGTTCGATCCGCCGCATCCCGGCAGTAGCTTAGCCTCGGCTCGTGATGCTCTGAATTTGAGCGCAGAGCAATTTGCTTCTAACTTGTCCGTTTCATCGAAAAGCATTTCACAAGTAATCAGAGGCGAGGCACCGATTACACCTGAATTGGCTGTCAAGTTTACTTCTGCTATTTCCGGACCTGACTCTGCGATGTGGCTCCGTATGCAAGCGACTTACGATGATTGGCAAAGGAAGCACCACAATCCCCAGGAACTTTAGAAAACCCAATATCCTCTTGATGAAAAGTTCCTCTTTTTTGATATCTGTTTGGGATCAATATCGACTGCACTAAAAAGAGAATCGACCTAAACGACTCCACCCAAGTCGTTAGGCCGAAATTCTTTACCGTTTCAAGATTAGATCAGTTTCTTTTCTTTCTTGAAAGCGTCAACAACGGGACCTGCAGCATGCGGGTTGGTCATCAGCATCGGATCAACCAGCTTCTTAGCTTCCTCGACTGTCATCAGACCCATTTCTACGACAGCTTCACGAACGTTCTTTCCGGTTTGTTCGCAGTAATGAGCTACCTTGACGCCCATCGGATAGCCAAGCGCTGTTGCAACAACCGTACTCAGAGCGATAGAGGAGTTGGCTTCCTGAGCGCATCTTTCTTTGTTGGCGGTCATTCCGTCAACGCAGTGGACACGCAGGATCTCAAGTTCGCTGTTGATTAACTGGAAGTTTTCGAATAGGCACTTGTAGAAAGTTGCATCCCAAACGTTCAGGTCAAGCTCGCCTTCGTCATAGGCCATGGAGATGGCGACGTCATTGCCGACGACCTGGTGAGAGATCTGGATAACCATTTCCGGAACGGTTGGGTTAATCTTGCCCGGCATGATAGAGGATCCCGGAGAAAGGGCGGGAACGTTGACTTCCATGAAGCCGGAACGAGGGCCGGAACCCATCAGTCTGAAGTCTTTGCAGATCTTGGAAAGTGTCATTGCCACTTCTTTGAGGACGCCTGAGACTTCAACGATGAAATCAGGATTCTGGAAACCGTCGAAAAGGTTTTCCATCGGTTTGACTTCTTCACCGTACTGTTTGCTCAGTTCAACGTAGAGAGCATCTTTGTAGCCGGGAGCTGCACTGAAGCCTGTACCGACAGCGCTTCCGCCCATAACGATTTCGAAGCAGCCGGGACGAAGATGTCTGACTTTTCTAGCCATGCGTTCGACGACGGAGGCGTATCCACTGAATTCCTGGCCGAGTGTCAGAGGCAGGGCGTCCTGAATGCAGGTTCTGCCGACTTTAACGACGTCTTTGAACTCCTCTTCTTTCTTACGTAAAGAAGCTGCCAGAAGCTCTAACTGTTTGATGAGTTCATCAACGCGGCCGATCATACCAAGGTGAGTCGCGGATGGAATCGTGTCGTTGGTGGACTGCCCCATGTTGACATGAGTGTTCGGATGAACTTTTTCCGTTCCTTTGTGGCCGGTCAGGATTTCATTGGCGCGGTTGCCGATGACTTCATTCACATTCATGTTGACGCAAGTGTAGCCGCCGCCCTGCCACATATCGAGCGGGAACTGGTCATTGAATTTGCCTGTCAGCATTTCGTCGCAGGCCTGAGCAATGGCCTTTGATACGTCGGCCGGCATAGCACCGATCTTACCGTTGGCAATGGCAGCTGCTTTCTTAATCTGTGCCAGTGCGTAGTGCATGTCCGGATAGAAAATAACAGGAAGATTCGCTGTACCTGATACTTTCTCCATACGGTGTGTTTGGATGCCGTAGTACTGATCGTTCGGGATCTCCATTTCACCGAGGCAGTCCCGTTCAATTCTTAAGTCTGTCATTGTTTCTCCTTGAAACGTTGTTGTGAATGAGCACATTGTGGATGAGATTGTGAAGAGAAGCGATTAAGGTAAAAAATTCCATACTTGAAATTAAGTTTTTCTTCACTTGAACGATTGAGACTTAAAGGTAGAAATCGTGAAAAAAGATCAAAAAAAAAATCCCCCGTCTGGTTCGAATACGGGGGAGGCAGGATAATGCCTGGATATCAAAAAACCTCTTGCCAAGGATGAAGGCAAAGACTCACGCTGTATTGCCTCATTTTGCTTACTTCAGTCACAGTATTCTGAAGATTTTCAACTTCTATCTCCAGCAACATAAGAAATTTAGAAGGATAAGTTAACTTTTGCTTTATCCAACGGAAAGAAAACTGAATCCGCCTTAACCGCTTAATTGATTTGTTGGATTGATTTCTTTGATTAAAAATATGCTGATCGATCAAAAAATTCAGGAATAAAAGTATAAAAAATACGATTATTGAACTGAATAAACATAACTTATTTCTGGCCTCAATGTAGAGAATTTCATAGAGCACACTGAAATTTATAAACCCGATGAAATAAAGTTATCGAAGTTTTGACCTTGGATAAGCGTTCATAGACTGAAAACTCCTTCACCCATGGAGAATTCAAATGATATTTCTAGAAGCGCTTATTGTCATAGGATGCATTATGTTGGGTGCCAGATATTCTGGCATCGCACTTGGTTTTGCCGGAATCTTAGGGGAATTGATCCTCGTTTTTGGCTTTGGCTTAAAACCTGCCGGTGCACCGATAAATGTCATTCTTATTATCATGGCGATTACGTGCCTCGCAGCAACACTTCAATCGGCCGGCGGGTTGGATTTTATGGTCCACACAGCTGAAAAAATTCTTAGAAAGAGACCTCAGCAAATTACTTTTGTAGCACCTATTGTTTGCTTCTTAAGTGTGATGTTCACCGGCACAAGCTATGTTGCTATCGCCGTTTATCCAGTTATCTGTGAAGTTGCATTAGATGCAAAAATTAGAGTCGAAAGGCCATTATCAATTTCAGTTATTGCTGCTCAGCACGCAATTTCTGCGAGTCCGGTTTCTGCAGCTACTGCTTCTTTAATCGGCATCTTAGCTGTAAAGGGCATCGCACTGGCTCAAATTATGGCCGTTCTCGTCCCTGCCATTTTCATTGCCGTTTTAATCGGAGCAATCTCTGTATGCAAACGAGGAAAAGAACTTGAGAATGATCCGGAATTTCAACGCAGAGTTAAGAACGGAGAACTAGCAGAAAACAATAAAGCCATATCAACTTATAAACCCTCGAAAGAAGCGAAAATTTCCATCGCAATTTTTGCGATCGCTATCGCTGCTATCATCCTTTTCGGTTCATGCACCTCTTTGCTGCCTCATTGGCAGGTTGGAGAGAAAGTAATTCGTTTGAGCATACCTCAGGTTATCCAAATGATCGGATTTGGAGCGGCCATGCTTATTCTCATGGCTTGCCGAGTTAATCCTGAGAAAGTCATTAAAAGCAGCGTATTCGGGGCCGGAATGGTTGGTGTTGTAGCCACCTTTGGTATTGCCTGGATGGCTGATACTTTCTTTGAGGCACATTCAAAAGAATTTATCGGACTAATAGGCGAACTTGTAAGAGAGTATCCGATCCTTTTCTGCCTCATGGTCTGGTTACTGGCAGTTTTGCTTCAAAGCCAGGGAGCCACCACCCAAGCTATTATGCCAATTGGCCTCTCTTTGGGACTTCCTGTCACGTCCATTATCGGCTCAGCCCCGGCCGTCAATTCAATCTTTTTAGTTCCTTGTTCAGGTTCTATGATTGCAGGGGTAATGTTTGATCGATCTGGAACAACTAAGATCGGAAAATACCTTTTAGATCATAGCTTTATTCGTCCCGGCTTTGTTACAAATCTTTCAGCTATTGCGATTAGCTGGCTTCTGGCAGAACTCATCTTTTAGGAGAAACTGATGCGAAAAGAAGTTGATGGTCTTGGCTCCGTTGAGCTCCCATCTGATGTTTACTACGGAGCTCAAACAGCTAGACGTTTAAAAAACTTTTATATTCGTTCAATTTTGATTTCCGACCTCCCGCTCTTGATAAAGGTTATAGGGAAAGTTAAAAAAGCTTGCGCGCTAACGAATTTGGAGATAAGCGCACTAAATGAAAAAAAAGCAGGAGTCATTATTCATGCCTGCGAAGAAATGATAGAAGGCAAATTCAACGAAAATTTCGTTACAGATGCCTGGGTTTCTCATGGTACTGGTGTGAATATGAACGCCAATGAGATTATTGCCAATAGAGCAAACGAGTTGCTGACTGGAGAAATAGGGCCTGGCCCGATACACCCAAATACTCATGTCAACATGAGTCAATCTTCCAATGACCTTTACCCAACAGTAGAAAGTCTTACGCTATACCTGCTCATTAATTCAGTTCTCAAAGCTTGTGACGGCCTTGAGAATGTTTTAAAGGAGAGGGCGGAGAGTTGGAAAGGAATTGTTCGCTTAGGAAGAACGTGTCTGCAAGATGCGGTTCCCATGACCTTTGGCCAAATGGCCGGCGGGTGGCATTCTTTACTGCATAGAAATATTGAGGAACTCAGAAACAGACAGGCAGCCTTATTAAATGTAGCTCTCACAGCTACTGTTTTAGGAACCGGCATAGGTTTAGAACCGGGATTTAGAGAAAAGATTTTTCGAAACCTAAGCAATGAATTTGATCTACCAATAAAAATTTCTTCCTTTAAGGAAGAAGTCATTGAAGATAGTGCCTTATTCGACGCTTCTCAAAACTGTGATGAATTTATTCATTTAACTGGCGGAGTCCTTTCCGTCATTACGGCTTGTTCACGTATCGCCTCTGATCTTTATTTATTCTCCTCGGGACCCGAGGCTGGATTTAATGAGTTTTATTGGAGGTCTGACGTATCTGACGCTTATTGTGCTCTCGAAGCAATGGTGAGGTTGAAACAACAAGCTGCCTCTTGCCAGAACCTTGCTGTTTTAGCAACCAATAATGACGACTTAGATTTAGCAGTTACAACCGGCAGTACTTTTACAAACATTATTGAACTTCTTTTGAACACACAGGAAGTAATTCCGCTTTTTACAAAGGCTTTAAAGGAAGTTTCAGTGAATAAAGACAAAGCATTGAGAAATGCAACGATTTCCACAGCATTGGCAACTAGCGCAAGTTCTATTTATGGTTATGAATTTGGCACAAAGATCGCCCACAAAGCTTTCGAAAAAAAGCAGTCTTGCTTGGAGATTTGTATTTCGGAAGGTCTGATTCCTGAGGAGGATGCCAAAGAAATATTTGATGTTAGAACTATGACACGTTCATCATCCACTCAGCAATTGATTAGGAAATATCAAGAGAAATTAAGAACGAATAAATAGAGGGCTTTCCACAATGAATAACTTAATCAGACGTTATAGCTTCGATCAAGCTTGCTTTGAAAACCTGCTAAAGCTCAAGAAGACTATATCCATTTCGTTAAAAGGAAAATATCTACCTTTGGTAATCGATCGAACCTTATCCTCATTCGGAATGAAAGACCTACCAAATGTCTTGTTTTTGACAAATGAGAAGTTCAATAAAAACATTCTGGATGTAGTCAAGAAAAATGCATGTTTCTTAAAAAAGTCCGATCTCGAGCTCTTTGAAGAAGAAGTTCAACAAGTAGAGAAATCGGTCTCAATAGAAGAGCAGGTATTTATTTTACAATCCGTTCTTAAAGTCCAGGCAATTCAAAGATTAGATTTGAGTTGTCAGCGCATAATTAAATGTCTGGAAAATAAATCCAAAGAATATCCTAATGTCTCTGTACCCCTTAGGAAAAATCTGAAAGATTATGGCGTAATGAGTTGGAATAAAGCGATAGGTTGTTACGCTTCTTCATTCTATGAAGCAACGCAGCTTCGTTCGGCTTCCTGTCTGTGTGCAACTTTTAATTCGCCTTCTCTTTTAGAAGCAAATGCTTATTGCATGGAAGAGCTGAAAGGATCTTTAAGAGAAACCTTCAATGTGTCTTTCAGAAATTCAGACAATCCATTGGCTTCTATTGGACTTCGAAATGACCTTTTGGCTGCTTACAACTTTGCAGAGATGGTTGCTGTTGCGCTAAGAAAACTAGCAAAAGATTTTCGTCTGCTCTGCAGCGGTCCGAGGGCAGGGATCAACCAAGTCAGCCTTCCGGCTCTTGCCCCCGGAAGCTCCATTATGCCCGGCAAAGTTAATCCTGTGATATTAGAAATGGCGATGTCCGGAGCAGATCAAATCAATTCGGGGCATTTAGGTCTTGTTATGAGTATTTCTGCAGGTTGGTTGGAGCTTGATAGTCAGCCTGTCACAGCCGTGAGGTCTTTATTCTTAGGTTGCGAATTATTGGCCTCAACGATAGACAATCTCATTGAAAAGTGTTTATCGGGAATGACTCCCAATCAAGACCAGTGCGAAGAGCTCTGTCAGAGAATTCGCTCTAAATAAAATTTTTTGCTGCAAACTGTCAACCCAATAGGTTTCACTTCGTACTGAAACCTATTGGGAATGCTAATGTCCAAATACAAATAATGAAAAATCTTAGAGGTCCGCTCCTAATTTTATTGAGTTCTTTGCTGTTTAGTACAACCGGAACTCTCCAGCAAGTTGCACCTGCAGGAAACACACCAATTGTGATCACAGAAATTCGAATGCTTCTTGGAGCAATAACTCTGTTCCTTTGGTGCTTCTTTACAAAGCAATTTCCCTTCAACATGAAGAAAGTTGCTTGGAAAGCTCTCTTTACAGCAGTGATCGCAGTTCTGCTTTACCAAATTTTTTTCTTTTCATCCGTTGGCAAACTCGGTGTAGCAGTCGGTTCTGTCATTTCGATTGCGACAACACCCATTTGGGCAGCCATCCTTGCCTTTTTACTTTACAAGTCAAAACCAAGTTTTTTTTGGACGATTGCTACTTTCTTGGCAATCATAGGAGTAGTTCTAATTAATTCAGCGGGTACTTCTTCTGGCGAAGCTATTGGCTGGGCTCTTTTATTGCCGATACTGGCCGGCTTATCTTACGCAGTTGAAATAATATTTATTGGTCAAGTCGTCAAGAATATTAGCCCGGAAAATGCAATGCTTTTGGAAATGTCCTTTGTTTCCCTTCTGTTGCTTCCGGTCATTTTCTTTTATCCGTTAGATTGGATTTTTACAACTCAGGGTATTCTTGTTTCCCTCGGATTAGGCGTAATTACTGCAGGGATTGCCTTTCCTTGCTTTGTTGGCGGTTTGAAGCTTACGTCTCCGATTGTTGCTGCTACATTAGCGCTGACAGAACCTTTGATGGCAACAGCGTTAGGAATCTTTTTTCTTCACGAGCCTATAACCATGAATATGTCCATAGGCATTGTGTGTTTAATTTCCGCTGTAGCTGTATTGGTATTCGAAAACAAGAAGGGCTAATTTTCAAAAATTGTGATTCGGGGAGTGTCTTTATAAAATTTGGTAAAAGTATTATCCCTCCATTCTTTTAAACAATCTTTAAAAATTCGTGAAAGTCTGTTCGTTGAGAGCGAGGGATTTTCTCCTTTCCGTGTCATAAGCCAGAAACGGGAAGAGGTTATCTCCTCTGTTTCTGGAAGATGCCGGAGCTGTTCTCTGCTAAGTCGATGTCCAGTTTGTGCTATGGTTGTCGGTTTTACGATGCTCCAGCCTTTTCCCGCCATAATGAGGGAAATCAGAACTTCATTGCTGTTAGTGCTCAGATAGTTAGGCAATCTATAGGGCAAAATAGAAAGGAGTTTTTCAATAAATCGACCGTCTCCGCTCTGATCAGGGGAATGAATAAAGGGAATCCCGGAAAAAATTACCGACTGCCAATTGAGTACTTGAATCCCGGAAAGTTGTGGAGGCAGGGCTATCATCCACTTTTCTTCCAACAGAGGTCTGCGCAACACTCTATTTTCCTCCCCGAAGGAGTCGCTGACTACGATATAGTCCAGCTGGTTTTCCAACAGCCTTCTGAGAAGCAGATTGGAAGGGCCTGTGATAATCGTCAACCCTGATGAAACCTTACTTAACTTCTCACAGGTGCAAGTCGAAAGCAAACAAGCTGCAGAATCAATGAAGCCTAAACGATACGTTTGACGAACAGAATCTATATCTTTTATTTCGTCAATAGCTAAAGAGATTTGAGAAGAATAATCTCTTAGCGCACTTTGCAGTTTTATCCCCGCAAACGTAAATTTTACGGGCCTTTGACTGTTATCAATTAGTTGCAACCCCAATTGGATTTCTAATTGTTTAATCGACTTGGTGATGGCGGGCTGAGTTTGACCTTTATATTCAGCGACTTTTGAGAAACTTCCCAATTGGCTCAAGAGTAAAAAATTTTCTAATCCTTTATCTAGGGGAGAAAATGAAGTTAGATCTGTCATTCACTAGACTCCTGAGGATTATGGGGTGAAGTGGTATTCTTGGATTTTTAGATAAACAGTACCTTATTATTTTAGAGATTTTTGTTTGAGTGAACGTTCCAACAACTAAGTTTATAAGCCAGTCTCCGAGTGATAACTTGAATTTTCTTTATTATGGCTAGAAAAGAAAATTCATTCCAAAATTCCTAGCCGCGCTTAACAACTGTCGGCTCAATACCTTGTCTTTTGTAGGCGACATAGCGATGCCGCCCCTCCGTTAATTCGGGATCGTCTCTGCCGACAATATCGATAATTTTAGGGAAACGTTCCATCAAGGCCTTTGTATCAATTGGCGCGCCGTGCGTTAAAAGAACTAAAAGCTCGGCACCGGGAAGATCAGCCGCATGAGTGGAAAGGGCCACGCCGCCTCTTTGCATGTCCGGTGTATTAGGACGGCCGTGGGGAATAAAAGAGGTGGGCTCGAACGCCCAAAGCATATTATCAAACCGACGAAGTTCATCATCCGTTTCCAAGAGTACACACGCAGACATATTCAGCCGCTGCGCTTTACGCATGGCCAAACAAGCGTATTTGAAACGGTTTTCAACACCGGTATGAAATGCTAAATCTGACATGACTGAAATCTTGTCATAATCGATGTTTTGAATCAAGCGAGCATGCAAATTTAGTGCTCAAAACAAAAGGCCGGACGAGCCGACCCCTTGTTCAAAGCAATTCAGCCTTAGTACATGAAATGATAATTCAGAGTAACATTCTGTCCGAAACTGCCGTGTGCGCCTGCAGCTACGCCGTACATAAATCCGAAAGAATGCTGTCCCTTCGTCAGCTGAAGGCCCACTTTACCTCGATAGGTGACAGAGTTTGCAAATCTGCCGGAACCTCCTTCCTCTCCACTGAAATAGGTCTTGCGCTTTCCGGCTGTCGGAATGACGGCCAAATCGATCATCGTGCGGGACTTCCAGCCAGCAGCACAGGTGTACTCAAAACCTGCGTTAACGCCAACGGGGAACTGCCAGATATTGGAGCCTGACATGTTCACAGAACTTGGCTCCGGCGTTTCTCCCGGTTCGAGGTTATCAGTACCGTCCGACTTCAAGGCTCCATTGGAAAGATGCGTGAAGCGGACGCCGTAGTAAGGAACGAAAGAAATTCCGCCCGCGACAAAGCTGGTTTCAAAACGAAGGCCTGCATTGAGTGCGTGGGAATTACGATCCTCAATGTCGTGTTTGCCGTCATCTTTCTGATGGGTATAGCCCAAATTAGCTATGACATTAACTTTTTTTCCAGTCCAAGTTCCGTAAAGGTTGGCGCCATACCAATGAGAGTCAATCTTTAAATCATCTTCACCTTCATTGTCATACCACTTCAGCTTACCAGCGCCCCCGTTCAAAGCGAGGCCTAAGCGGAAATTGTCAGCAATAACATGGTCGTAACCAAAGACACCCCCAGCACCTTTGTTTTTGAACTTACCAAAGTCGCCGGTACGGTTAATTCGGTGCGTCATGCCATAAGCTTCAACCCAAGGATCGCCTTGTTTAAAGGTACGGTCCCAGCCGTTAAACAAAGGACCGGACATGGACAATCTTGAATCAATCACGTCCTGGTTGATATTGTTCACATCGTAAAGATTGGCAGTGAACATATCAGCACTGGCGGCTGCTGAAAACACAGCCAGAGCGAGGGGTGCAAGTCGAATCAGTTTCATTTTTCTCTCCGGGAAAAGAATTAGGCCTGAGGCAGCTTAGAAAGCTGTTCCTTGTTGGAAGCGAGCAGCTGTTCGTTGCTGGCCAAACGGCTTCTTTCCTGTTCAATAACTTTAGCAGGGGCCTTCTTAACAAAGTTTTCGTTGGAAAGCTTTGTGTTGGCCTTAGCGATTTCATTTTCTAAGCGGGTAATCTCTTTATTCAGACGTTCACGTTCAGCGGCAACATCAACTTTGATGATCAGCATGAGGCTGAAATCGTCAACGACTGCCACCGGAGCAGCGGAGCCGACAGGACGAACGGTTTCGAGATCATCTGTGAAGATCACTTCTTCCAAACGGCCGAGCGTCTGGAGATAAGGCGTGAGTTTCTCGGCTCTTGCGCGAGCTTCTCCGTCACGGCTGCTGATAGCCAGTGGAACTTTCTTAGAAGGAGGCACGAGCATGCCGCTTCTGAGGTTGCGAATGGCATCAACCATGGCTTTAAGTTCATTGATCGTCATGTCCGCCTGTGTGTTGACCTTTGCCGGGTCATAAACGGGATAGGACTGAACCATCAGAGAATCGACGGAATTTTCGCTGCGGACACCGGCAACAACAGAGACCTTCTGCCAAAGTTCTTCCGTAATGAAAGGAATAATCGGATGAGCCAGGCGCAGCGTCTGCTCAAGAACGGTAACCAGTGTATGGCGGGTAGCTCTCTGAACAGCTTCGTTGCCTTGGTTGAGCTGGACTTTAGAAAGTTCAAGATACCAGTCGCAGTACTGGTTCCAAATGAAGGAGTAGATTGCGTTGGCAGCGTTATCGAGACGGTAGTCTTCAAAGGCCTTACGGACTTCCTGAACAGTACGTTCGAACTCGGACCAAATCCACTGATCTGGAGCGGAGTATTCCATCGGAGCATTCGGATCAAGACCGCAGTCTTTGCCTTCAATGTTCATCAGAACGAAGCGTGTGGCGTTCCAGAGCTTGTTGCAGAAATTGCGGTAACCGTCGGCGCGTTTGACGTCGAAGTTCACATTACGGCCGAGGGTTGCATAGGCAGCCATCGTGAAGCGCAGGGCGTCCGCACCGATTTCATTGATGCCTTCCGGGTAATGCTTGCGCAGTTTCCTTTCAACGATCGGAGCTTTTTCGGGCTGACGAAGGCCGGTCGTATTCTTCTTGACTAAGGATTCGAGATCAACGCCCTGGATGATGTCGAGCGGGTCCAAAGTATTGCCTTCGGACTTGGACATCTTGTTGCCTTCGGCATCACGAACCAGGCCGTGAATGTAGACATTCTTAAAGGGGACGCGCCCTGTGAAGAAACGAGTCATCATGATCATACGAGCAACCCAGAAGAAAAGGATGTCGTAACCGGTCACAAGAACAGAGGAAGGCAGATAAATATCGAAAGCCTTCGGATCGTTAATTAATGTAGAGAAGGGCACGAGGGCAGAAGAGAACCAGGTATCGAGAACGTCTTCATCACGATGAAGCTTGACGCCCTCTCCCGCTTTCTGCTGAGCTTCTTCTTCGGTATGAGCAACATAAACATTGCCTTTGTCGTCATACCAAGCCGGGATCTGATGCCCCCACCAGAGCTGACGGGACAAGCACCAATCTTGAATGTTAGAGAGCCAGTCTTTGTAAACTTTCTGCCACTGTTCCGGAAAAATATTCACCAGATTTTCCTGAACGGCTTCCAAACCGAGGTCAGAAAGAGACTTGCCTGGATAACGGCTGCCTTCCGGAGCCGGCTTACTCATTGCCAGAAACCATTGTTCTGAGATCATCGGTTCAACTACCTCACCGGTTCTCGGCACCAACGGAACCATGTGTTTATGCGGTTTGATACCGACAAGAAGGCCCTGAGCCTTCAAATCTTCAATGACGGCTTTACGAGCTTCATAACGATCCATGCCGCGGTATTTTTCGGGCACGTTATCGTTAAGATGTGCCGTTTTGGTCATGATGTTGACCTGCTCCAGGTTATGGCGCTTACCGACTTCAAAGTCATTGAAGTCGTGAGCCGGCGTAATCTTCACGCAGCCGGAACCGAACTCTTTATCCACATAATCGTCAGCGATGACGGGGATTTCTCGGTCTGTCAGAGGAAGCTTCAGTTTCTTTCCCACTAAATCTTTATAGCGTTCGTCTTCCGGATTGACCGCAACAGCTTGGTCGCCGAACATAGTTTCCGGACGAGTCGTTGCAACGACGACGCCTTCGGAGCCGTCAGCAGCCGGATAACGAATTTCCCAAAGATGTCCGTCTTGTTCTTTCGGTTCGACTTCCAGGTCGGAAACAGAAGTCTGAAGTTTTGGATCCCAGTTAACGAGGCGGCGCCCTCTGTAAATCAGGCCTTTTTCGTAAAGATCAACGAAACAGTCAACCACCACCTTGGCAAGATCATCGTTCATCGTGAAATAGAGGCGGTCCCAGTCAAGGGTGTCTCCTAAGCGACGCATCTGCTTGAGAATGTTGCCGCCGGAATATTCTTTCCACTTCCAAATTTCATTCACGAAATCGTCGCGAGGCATATCGCGGCGATTCTTACCCTGAGCTTCCAGTTTGCGTTCAACAACGATCTGAGTTGCGATACCGGCGTGGTCGGTTCCCGGCAGCCACATCGTGTTGTAGCCGTTCATGCGATAAAAACGGGTCAGGGAGTCCATCACGCTGTGGTTGAAGGCGTGACCCATGTGAAGAATACCGGTGATGTTCGGCGGCGGCAGCTGGATAGAGAAAGAGGGCTTGCCTTCTTCAAGGCCGGCCTTGAAATAACCTTGTTGTTCCCAGAAGGGATACCACTTGGCTTCAATCGAAGCCGGATCGTAACTCTTAGCGAGTTCTTTGTTCTGTGTTTCGCTCATGGTGCTGAAATGTGAATATGCGAATCAAAAATAGAATTTCTTATTTTCTCACGTATTGAGGCTTTCCGCGAAAAATAAGAAAAAGTCGGAAAATTTGACTGTAAACGTATGAAATCTTGGAGAAACGGAAAGGGGCATATGAGGAGAAGTATGACCGGAATCAGAAGATAAAAATGGGATAACCATTTCTTATTCAAAAAATAATTCTTCCTAATGCTATTTGGCTGGAAGCGTTTTTCTCGTTAATTTGATCTCGCATTTACTCAAGGAGGAAACAATGCACATCAAAAAATGCTTTACAGCCATATTTATTTCCAGCGCTTTTTTATCCGCCGGATTAGTTAATTCTCATGCAGCCGAAGCTCCGGTTCAGCAGCAAAAAGTTGCGAAGCCAAACGTCGTGATCCTGGCCACAGGAGGAACAATCGCCGGCTCTGCCGCCAGCAACACCCAAATGACGGGCTACAAAGCTGGTGCGCTAGGTATTGATGTTTTGCTGCAAGCTGTCCCTGAGATTCACAAGGTTGCCAATGTCAAAGGTGAGCAGATCTCCAATATTGGATCTGAATCAATGAACAACAAAATTTGGCTGAAATTGGCCAAGCGTATAAATGAATTGCTTGCCAAACCTGACGTAGACGGTATCGTGATCACACATGGCACTGACACTCTTGAAGAAACAGCTTATTTCCTGAACCTTGTGACAAAATCCGACAAGCCAGTCGTCATCATAGGAGCTATGCGTCCGGCAACAGCTATTTCCGCTGACGGTCCTGTGAATATCTTGAATGCCGTAAATCTTGCCGCATCTAAGGATGCTAAGGGCAGAGGTGTACTGATTGCCATGAATGACAATATTAATGGCGCCAGAGATGTTCAAAAAACAAACACTCTAAGAGTTGACACTTTTCAAAGCCCGGAACTCGGTTACCTCGGTTACTTTGAAAACGGCCGTCCGGTTTTCTATAAGGCTACAACCCGTAAGCATACAATAGATACCGAATTCGATGTCAGCAATCTAAACGATCTTCCTCGAGTCGACATTATTTACTCTCATGTGAATGATGACGGAAGAATGGCCGAAGCTGCCGTTGCCAACGGCGCAAAAGGTATCGTTCATGCCGGAACTGGGAACGGCTCTATTCATGAAGCAGCTGAACCAGCTCTTTATGACGCTGCCAAGAAAGGTATCGTTGTCGTGCGCTCTGCCAGAGTTCCAAACGGCCCGACGATTGAATCTACAGCTGCTTGGGATAAGGCAGGATTTGTTCACGCCGGCACGCTCAATCCGCAAAAAGCAAGAATCCTGCTGCAGTTGGGTTTAACCAAGACCAATGATCCGCAGAAGATTTCGGAAATGTTCAAACAATATTAATTAAATTAAAGGTTTGAAATAAGACGGAGCCCAGAATAAACCGGGCTCTTTTCTTGTGTCAGTCCCCAAGAAAGGAAATAAACTAAAAAAGAGGTTTTTTTTCTGGTGCATTACAAGAATTAACCCCTTAATAATTTAGTGATTATTGAATCTAAGAAATCTATTCAATTAAGGTTAACTCTACAAACAACATAAATTTTTTCTATAAGAAAGATTAAAAATATTTAATGTAGGAGGAATTTTTAGGACCCTGTCGGAAACTTGAGGTATGCAGACGAGGACTTGAAAATGAACTTCATATCTAACCTTGTAGAAAGCCTTTTCTTCAGATCTGACTCAATGAGATATTGGTCCGCTTCGCTTTACGGCCTTGAGTCGATCAAAGGAAAAGCGAAAAACCTTTCTGATCCCACAAAGCCCGAAATAAGTTTTGAAATTCTTGTGCCGAAAGAAACCGGAAAGATAAAAAAAGAAAAGCTCAAAACTTTGCCGGTTGTTCTTTACTTCCAAAGCGCTCAATTCAATATGAGTTACAGCATGCAGCAGGTCGCTTTTCTTGCACTTGAGAGCGTCCCGGTTATTTTGTTTGACTATCAGGGCGTTGGGGAAACTGAAGGTGAGGCTCGATTAGACAATTTAGACAAAGATGCAGGTGCGGTTTGGGAATGCGTCAAGAATTCTGATTTGATAAAGGGAAGAAAACTTGTTCTTTTCGGTCAAGGCGTTGGGGCCGATGCTGCGCTTCGTTTCTACCTCAGCCATAAGGATCAAGTGAAAGGTGTTGTCCTTGAATCCATTTACGCATCTCAAAAAGGTCTGATTCAGGAAAGACACGGATTTATTCTTGGCGATCTTTTAGCCAGGACTTTAAAGGAAACAGATATTCAGCCCGCGCAAGCGATCACCCTCGTTACATGCCCCTTAGTCGTCGTTAATCCTGGAAAAGATAATTTTGTGAGAAAAGGACAAAGGAAACTTTTCGAGTTCTCTCTTCCAAAACAGGCAGAAATTTGGAATGTTCCCGGCAAGAACTATTTATGCGTATTTGCCGACAATAATTCGCCTGTCCGAGAAAAATTATTAGATTTCATAAAGAATGTCGATTAATCAAAAAGATATTTTCAAACATTTTTCGAGTTCTCAAGAAGTGGCGGGGGAACATTTTTTTTCTCGTTCCTTCTCAGTGTTTATGAAGGTTATGGAGGAAAAGAAGTTTTCGGCAGCCGCTGTAAAACTTCAGCTCACACAATCCTCAATCTCTCAAACGATTGCGGGACTTGAAAGGTCTTTGGGAGTGGACCTGTTTAACAGAGAAAGCAGGCCTCCTCAACCGACAAAAGAAGCGGTCAAACTCTACGAGGCGCTCAAAGAAAGCGAAAAGAACGTAAGCCAAATCTTAGTCAATATTCAGTATGAAAATCTTGTCAAGCCTGCTGTTCGTATCGGCATGATTGAATCTGCGGGGAAAGTCATTGCTGCAGATCTCTGCAAACAGATGCAGAAAACCCTCGGTCTCGTTTCTCTTACGTCCGAACCCAGCGGAACTTTGATGGAACAATTGAAAGAGGGAAGCTTGGATATTGCTGTATTGGCCGGAGAGGAAAGTCATGAAGACATTAATAAGTATTTTCTTGGGGAAGACCCTTGGTATTTTATATTTCCGAAAGAATTTACCCTGAATCAAGAAAAATTGACTTTTGAAAAACTCAAGCTTTGCGGTCTTCCCTTTATCTATCATTCAAAAGAAACCGCTGACGGAGGCTTGCTCAATGAATACTTCAGAAAGCACAATTTATATTTTCCGAAGGTTTTTGAAATACAAAGCAACGCCTTTGTTTACGACCTTGTCGGTGCAGGCCTGGGCTGGTCCGTGTCGCATATGCTTGGTTTAATGTCGCACGAGAAAAATACCCTGAATATTTGTCCTATTTCTGATGACTTTAATCCAAGAAAGATATATTTCTGTGTCCGCAAGGATTTCGACGTGAGAATTTCTAACCTTGTTCTCGATTGTGTCCGAGGTCTAATCGAAAGCCTCCGAGCTGTCAAACATGACCAGTAGAAATAGAAAAGGGAGGTGATTTACCTCCCAAGTTCTTAATTAAGACTCATTATCTTCTTTGAGCCTTCAGCTGACCGCGTTTTTCTTTTTCTTTGGTGATAAAGCCCATAAAAGCCAACATGGTCATAGCACCGAGACGAGCTGTGATACCTGACGGATCATATTGAGGGGCTACTTCAACTAAGTCGAAAGCCACGACGTTTCCTTTCTTAGCAATTCCCTCTAAGACGTCTGTGACGAAGTTATAGTTCAAACCGCCTGGGGAAGGAGAGCCGACACCGGGGGCCGTGCTCATGTCATATCCGTCGATGTCTATCGTGACAAAATAGTTCTTGGACTCAGGAATCATTTTGATGACTTCTTCGGCTCCAAGAGACAAGGCTTTTCTGGAAGGGATAACAACAGAACCATAATCATAGGCTGATTGGAAGTCTTCTCTAGTGTTGCTTCCTAATCCGCGCATACCGATTTGGCACATTTGAGTAAAGTGCGGCATCTCAGAAATCATTCTCATCGGAGATCCGTTGGTCCATCTCCTCTTGCCGAAATCCAAATGGGCATCAAACTGAACTACGCAAAGATCGCTGTACATATCCAATGCACGGGCAGTCGGGATAGTTACGGAGTGATCGCCGCCCATAAAAACGGGGAGTGCACCTTTAGAAATAATCTTTCTTGCAGCTTCCGTCACATTATCGAAGCTCGCATGAAAGTCCATTGGATCCATGTCGACGTCTCCTGCATCAACAACTTTTACAGGAGCTTCTAAGTACTGAGTCATTCTCTCAGGATCCCAGAAACCGGCATCTCCTCGTCCGTAATGGCAGGAGACCTCGCGGATTCTGCGGGGACCGAACTTAGTACCGCTCAGGTAAGGAGCACCCATATCGTAAGGAATACCCATGACGCAAACGTCTGCGTCATCTAATTGATCCAAATCCGTGCAGATCGGATATTTCGCAAAGCTTGCAATTCCGGTAATCGGAAGGTTATGAATAATCTTTGGCATCGTTTCTCCTAAAATTTTGAAGTTCTAGGATTAGCTTAAAGAGAAAGTTTCGAAGGTCCAAAGAGCATTAATTAAAGAGGATAAGATCTTTAATTAAATTTAAGAAAATTCAGCCAACTAACGGATTATCCTGAATTACCATCTTCTGAAAATTATGAAAAAATTAATCGATAAATAACCAATCTGAAGAAAAATGAGCGACCTCAATCTCATTAATACATTGCAGCTAAAAATTTTTGTTACCGTGGCCGAGGAACGGACGCTTAAAGCAGCAGCTGTAAAAATAGGTCAAACACCTTCGGCGATCAGCCAAAACATCAAAGCATTAGAGAACTTTCTCGGAGTAACGTTATTCGAACGGGATTCAAGACCGATTCTGCTGACTAAAGCCGGAAGGCGTTTATTTGCCCTGGCAAGAGAACTTTTACAGAAAAATGATGAAATCTTAGAAGCAGTCAGAAGTGAAAAGAAAAAATATGAGACCCTTCGCTTAGGGCTCGGGGAGTCGGCGGCAGGTTCTTTCGGGCCCCAGCTTATTGCAGAGCTCAATAAAATCATCACTTCCGTGGATGTCGTTTCCGGCCTGACACTCCCACTGGTATCGGCATTGATGTCTGAAAAAATAGATGTTCTTCTTTCACCTTACCCGATTAAAGACGAAGAAGAACTCGAACGAGAAGTCCTTTTCCAAGAAGATTTTGTATTAGTTGTGAAAAAGGGTCACGAACCGATCATTTCGGAAGAGGCGTTTCAAACGTTGATTATCTCTCGGCCCTTGATTGAATATAACCAGGACAGTTCCGATAGAATTCAGGCCGACCGCTTACTTAGATCTCTTGGGCAGAAGCCGGCATTGCACACTTCAGTGTCCACAAGTTATTTAGTCGTAGGATTGGTATCTCAATTGGACGGATGGTCGTTGATTCCCCCATTCAATCTTTGGGCTGCAGGCCTTAGTAGCAGTGAGGTTGATTTTTATCCGATCCCGGGCCGTTCGCTGACCAGAACTTACTGGATGGTTCGTAAACAGATCAGGAATCATGCTCTCTCTCAATTGGTCGGAGAAATAACCAAAAAGGTGCTGACAGAGCGTTTTTTGGTCAAAATGGAACGCCAGCTCCCGGGACTTTCTCGATTTATTCATGTTCCCGGCAAATAACAAAAAGGGCTTTGGCAATTACAACCTTGCCAAAGCCGGGGAGGATTTAGAAATTTTTATGAAGGGTTTCTTTTCTTACTGTTTTTGCTTTTCTCCCTTCCATCGAGCGATGACTTCAGCCATTTTCTCGGGGTTAACCAAAAGTGCCGGATCCAAAAGCATATCTGCTTCTTCCTTGGTCATGATTCCCATCTCAAGAACGGCATCGGCAACAGCTAAATTGTGTTCCTGTGCATACTTCGCAACTTTGACGCCTTCAGGGTAGCCTAGCGTAGCTGCAACGACGGTGGACAAAGCAATGGTTTCTTTCGCTTCTTTTGCACAGCGGTCACGATTTGCTGTAATACCATTGATACATTTGTCAATAAAGAGCGGAATCACTTTCGTCAGCAAATCGAAGGACTCAAAAAGATTCTTGTAAAGTGTAGGAGCCCACACACTGATCTCTAACTCACCCTGTTCAAAGGCCATGGAAATAACGACATCATTACCGCAGGTTTGCTGAGCGACTTGACTGACGAGTTCAGGGAGGATCGGGTTGATCTTTCCGGGCATGATGGAAGATCCCGGAGAAAGAGAGGGCAGAGTAATTTCTCCGAACCCAGCTCTCGGACCGGAACTCATAATTCTCAGGTCTTTTGCGATTTTTGAAATACCGCAGGCTGCCTGCTTCACGGCTGCAGATACTTTTACGCAGAAGTCATCGTTTTGCATACCGTCAAAAAGGTCGGCCGTGCTTTTAACGTCTTCACCGAGCTGAACGGAGAGATGTTTATAGAAAGCTTCCTGATACCCTGGAGCTGCACCCAAGCCCGTTCCGACCGCTGTAGCACCGACCAGCAGATAGAAGCACTCTGCTCTTAAACTGCGGATGTTTTCTGCCTGACGGCGGCAAAATTCGGCGTAGCCTCCGAATTCTTGCCCAAGCGTTAAGGGAACGGCATCCTGAAGGCACGTTCTGCCAACCTTGATGACATCGGCAAATTCAATAGCTTTCTTTGCAAAAGCGTCTGCAAGCTTGTCGAGTTCCGGTGCTAATTTATCCAATGCCGGATAAATGCAAAGGTGTTCTGCACTCGTAACAATATCATTAGTTGACTGTCCCATATTGACATGGGTATTGGGATGAACTTCATCTTGTCCTTTATGACCGGTCAGATGTTCGTTCGCAAGGTTGCCGATCACCTCATTTACGTTCATATTGACGCAGGTGTAACCGCCGCCTTGGAACATATCCAGCGGAAATTGGTCATCATATTTTCCGGTAAGTACTTTGTCGCAAGCCCAAGCAATGGCTTCGGCTCTTCTTTCATCTAAGGCACCGATCTCTTTGTTTGCTAAGGCAGCGGCTTTTTTCATCTGCACTAAAGCTCTGTGGAGGTAGGGATATTTAATAACCTTCTCACCTAGAATGCCCGATACTCCCATGACGCGAAGGGTCTGGATTCCGTAGTAAACGTCATCCGGGACTTCCATTTGGCCTAAACAGTCTTTCTCAATACGGCTCATAACTTTCCTTTAGAAATTTGAGGTTAACGTTTTATCTTTCTATGAACATTCTCCGATAAAACGGTTAACATCGTTAAGTAGATAAGTGATTTTTAACGATGACGATTTGATTTCCTTATAAGAGCTTCGCCAGACGTTCAATATGCTTGAGCAGAAGGTAGTTACTCACGGAAATTCCGATTGGAGTCTGGAATGCGAAATTTTTCTCTCGAATTAAATCAGCTGAAAGTGTTCATGGAAGTTGCAAAGGATTGCAATATGACACGAGCCGCACAAAAGCTCGGCCTTACTCAGCCGGCAATTTCGACTGTCATTAAAAAAATAGAGAATGGTCTGGGAATTGAACTTTTTGATCGGGCCTCTCGTCCGATGAGACTTACTGCAGCCGGACACGTTCTTTTTAAACGAGGTAATGGCGCTATTGAACTCATCGAAACCATCCTTGCGGATATGTACAGGACAGCCAATGGAAAAAATCCCGATATCAGGCTCGGTTGCTCTGAGGCCATTATGAATATTTTCGGGGGTGAATTAGTTTCTCTTTTGGCTTCCAAACCCGGCAGACTAACGCTATCCAGCGGAACCTCTCTTGAAGTTTCCGATAAATTAAGAAACAAAGAAATTGACATCTCTTTGTCCACTGATCCTTTAACAAAGGACGACGGAGTTCAGAATATTCAGCTTCTTGAGGATGAGTTTCTTTTGGTTATCCCGAAAGAAATCCACGACAAAATTCGGCCGAAGTCAATTTCCGACTTAAATGAATTTTTAGAGAAAACGCCATATGTAAGAGCGGGAAAAACTACGATGGATTACTTTCAGACAGAAAGGCTTCTTCGTACGCTCAACTTTCAGAAGTTCGATTCGATCGAGATCGATTCGTGCCTCGCTATGGCAATAGTCGTCGCGGAAGGCAACGGCTGGGCCATTTTGCCTACTTTCTCTTTACTCCAGGCAAGCTATTTTCTGCCTCAGCTTTCTTTTCTCTCTTTTAAAGGAAAAAATGCTGAACGACGATTCTATATTTCTTATGAAGATACAGTATTTGAACCGACGGCAGAGAACATTTCTTCAAGCCTAAAAACATACCTTCATGAAAAGGTAATACCGATGGTTCGTGAACTCAAACCCGGACTCGAGAAGTTCATTAAGGCTTAATCCGACAGAAAGCAGCGCCTGATTAAGCCTTACGGAATTATTTGAAAGACTTTCGATAAATTTCAGCGCAGTCTTCAATTGTTAAGAGCGTCGGATCGCATTCAAAAGCCGGCGCTAGAGATTCTCTGACTTCTTTTGCCATTGCAGGAAGCTCTTCGGCTTTGATTCCGAATTCACTCATTGTTAAATTGGAGACTCCGCAGTCTTCTAATAATTTATCGAGCGCAGAAAGAAAATCCTGAGGTTCGGAGGCATTTTTATTCCCGAGAGCGCGAGCCATGTCAATGAATTTTTGGCGGCAAAGGCCTTTGTCGATAAAAAAGCCGAAATAGGCACGAGATATAAGGATCAGTCCGGCACCGTGGGGCAAGTTCGGATGATATGCACTCAAGATATGTTCCAAAGAATGCTGACTGAGGAGTTTTCCTGTGGACATCACAAAACCACCGAGCGTATTGGCAAAGGCCACATTTTCACGAGCTTCTAAGTCGTTTCCTTCTATAACGGCTCGCGCCAGATAGGCTCCGATCTTTTCGATGCCCGTGATGGAAAACATCTCGTTAAAGTAATTTGCCTTCTTCGAAAGATAGCCTTCTGCTAGATGAAAGAGGGTATCAAGGCCTTGATAAGCAGTTAAACGAGGAGGCACGGAACGCATTAATTCCGGGTCTACAACAGAGAGAACGGGGAAGAGACTTTGAAAGCCGATGCCCAATTTTTCGTGTGTGATCGGATTTGTGACCATACCACTGTTGTCTGCTTCGGAACCGGTTCCGGCTGTGGTGGAAATACATACGACAGGAAGAGGCTGATTCGTCGGCAGCTTTCTTCCGCCCGAGCCTTTCTGGCAATAATCCCAAATGTTTCCGGGATTGGTCGCCGCTAGAGCGATAAGTTTAGCCGAATCCATAGGGGAGCCGCCTCCGAAACCGATAACAAAGTCGCAGGCAGAGTCCTTCGCGGTTTTAGCTGCGTCCATGATGCTGTCAGTAGTCGGATTCGGGATAATACCGTCAAAAACTTCATACTCTTTACCGGCTAAAGAGAGTTGATTTTCCAGCTCCGCGAGATATCCGCTGTTCCGAATGGATTTACCGTTAGTTATCACAATGAGAGCTTTCTTTCCCGGCAGATTGTATTTATGAAGTTCCTTAAAACAACCGGTGCCGAAGACAAACTCGGTAGGGATGCAGAATGAAAACATAGCTGACCTTTGAATAAAAGGGGCAGAAAGGATTAACCTTGCCGCCCCGAAAATGAACAAATACCTATTTAGGCAAGAAGCGCTTGAATTTTAGCTTCGGTTTTTTGTTTGGCTCCTTCTAATTGAGCTCTGCGCTGAGTTACTACTGAGATGTTTTCTTCCAAACGTGCCATAAGTTCATCGAGTTGGCGGAGGACCTCTTCAGGTGCTGAGCCGCCTAAAGAGTCCTTTGAGTTGGCGTTTTTGACCGGATCAAGGCCAAGCTGAATTTCTTCATTGGTCACCTTGGTCTCAATGTTAAACAACTGCTTAGCAATCGGTGCGATAACATCCACGTCAATCTCACTGGCTTTCTTTCCATGTGTGAGCATGAAGTCAACGACGTGCGCAACAATATCATGAGCGGTACGGAAAGAGATATGGTCTGCGCGAACCAGAGTATTGGCAAGTTCAGCCATAGTGCAGAAGTTATTTGATGCGGTCTCAACCATCAATTCTTTATTGAGCTTAATTCCGCGGAAAGTTATGTTCAGAAGCTCTATGCAGGCTTTCATTTCATCGAATGCATTCCAGAGGAAAGTCGGGCCTTCTCCGCTGCTTTCGTTATTGTGAGTATACGGGGTGTTTTTCATAACAGCCCAAGCGCCGACACAAAGACCTTCGATGTTGGCAGATTTCCCCTTAATGTGTTCCAACGTCCAGGGATTCTTTTTCTGCGGCATGATGGAGGAGCAGACGGCGACTTCATCCGCAACTTCGACGTATCCGTAATCAGGTGTTGCCCAAACGTATAAATCCTGACAGAGGCGGGTAAAGGTGCTGCCGGCAATTCCGAAGGCAGACAGAATTTCCAAAATGTAATCTCTAGAGCCGACGGCATCAATGGAGTTGCCTAAAGGTGCATTAAAACCGAGAAGTTCAGAAGTGAACTGGCGATCGATCTTCCATGTGGTTGAGCCCATGGAGCCGCCGCCCAGCGGGCAAAGGTTCAGCTGTTCCCAAGCATTTTGGATTCGCTGATAGTCACGGTCCATTCCATAAAGAATAGCTGCGCAATACTGAGCAAAGGTGATGGGTTCGGACGGCTGAAGGTGAGTATAACCGGCCATAACGGCGTCTGTATTATTCCTCGCCACCTGCTGAATCGTCTTGCGCATTTCGTTGTAAAGTTCACATACTTCCAAATAGAACTTACGAACATCCATCCTAACAACGGTAGCGTATAAATCATTGCGGGAGCGGGCAGTGTGCTGCTGACCTCCGACTTCAATGCCAACCTTGGAAATCAAGTAGTTTTCAAGGTTGAAATACATCTCTTCTAGTTCGGGACGAAGTGCAAAGGAAGGTTTGCTTCCCATAGCAGTCATCTCTTCAGCGACTTCAAGAATCTTTTTAGCGACTTCCTTTTTGATAATACCTTGTTTTTCAAGCATTAAAACGTGAGCTTTGTTGCATTCGACATAATTTTGGAAGGAGCGCTCAGCCTCAGCGTCAGAGATGCTCGGATTGATGATGTATTTAATGACCTCTTTTGCAGGGGGCTGTTTAATTTTTCCGCGATTATTACCTTGAATCATTTTTACCTCTTGGGAGTTGATGAAATTATGTTTCTATTTTGGGTTAGGAAATTCAAAAACGAAATCAGTATTAACAAACTTTATTCAGAAGTATTAAAAAACGATAAGCTGAGTGAGTCCGAACCGTTTCAGATCCTTCTGCATTTTCGGTTGCTCGGAAAAGAAAAACCTGACCTTCGCCATAATTCAAATTCTGTTAATTAGAGCAGCTCTTCCAATATCTGAGCTTTTCGATCGAAGTTTTCAAGCTGCATGTAGTATTCACAGCAGTCCATCAGGGCGCTTTGGGAAACCATGCCGCAAATGTCTGTTCCGATGATGGATAAGCCGTAACGCTTAGCTTCAGAGCGCACCATTTCGATAATTCGGTAAAGCGGTACGATCTGCGGATTGATCATGCAGCTGACCTGGCAGATGTTTCTGTCCTCCAGATAAACGCCGATTGCCCGGGCCTCTGCATAGCCGCCTTTGGCTTCCCGGAAAGATTGTGCAATTTTTTTAGCTATAGCGACATCCGAAGTATTTAACGAAATATTGAAGGCGACCATGGGATTGCGAACGCCGAGCGGCATGGCTCCGGCCGTCGGGTGCATCTTTGCCTCACCGTAATCAGGCGCCCATTCCGGTTTGTCAATTAACTCCAACAAACCTTCATATTCCGGGCGGCGGATATTCTGTAACTTCACTCGTTCCGGTCTTTTAGCCGCTTTTTCATAAAGATAGACCGGGACCTGAAGTTCTTTGGCAACACGTTCGCCTAGGCGATTGCAAAGATCAACGCATTCTTTGGCCGTCATATCTTCCAGAGGAATAAACGGAGAAGCATCTACAGCTCCGATACGAGGATGTTCTCCTTTATGGTGATTCATGTCGATCAGCTCGACTGCTTTTTGGCACATGCGGAAGCCTGCTTCCAATACAGCTTCGGGATCGCCTACAACCGTATGGACACAACGGTTATAGGAAGGCTCAACATTGACATTGATAAGTTTGGCACCGGGGACGCTTTGAGCAGCTTCACTTATTTGATCGATAACTTCCTGACGGCGTCCTTCAGAAAAGTTGGGTATAAATTCCACAAGCTTTGTCATGGCTTTTTCTCCAAAGAATTTATTGATTGAGTAATTGGTAACCAATCTCCGTTATTTCTTTTTCCTGCTCATTGGTCAAAGTCTCCAGGCGCAGAACTTCTTCTAAAGTGGTTCGAACGAACTCGGGATCATGGATTGAACGCAGATTAATGCGTACATTAAGTAGCGCTCCGATAGCTGCTGTTCTAGCGGCCAGAGCGCTCACCATTGCATCGGTTGCCGCGTTTTTATTTCCTCGTTCAAGCATGAGACGCGAAAATTTAAAAATCCTGACAGACTGTCCGGCCACTTTCAAAGGGACGAGGGAGGCAGTTTTTAAGGCTTGGGACATGGCGGTTTTCCTCAGCGCTTTTTCTTCCTCGGTATTCTTAGGCATTTTTAAGGCCGTCATAAAGCCGTTAAAGCTTTCTGAGTCTTCATCAATCGCTTTCAGGAGTATGGTGCGAATTTCTTCGAGCTCAGCTAAGGCTTCCCTGATTGATTCTTGAGCATCTTCGCAGCCGCGGCGTCCAAGAGTCAAATTTCCGACCATTTCCGCGAGTGCTGCTGCCAATGAGCCGCACAGTGCAGAGACACTGCCCCCGCCCGGGGCAGGTGCGTCCGAAGCAGTCAAAGCACAGAACTCATCAACAGGCATAGAACTTAATCGCATATGAGAACTTCCTTTAGGGAAAGCAGCCGCGGCAATGACACAAGGGCCATGTAAAGCGGCTTTAATACTAAAAACCGTTGCTTCATTTATATCGTTGAAAACAATAAAATCACCTGCGGGCACTTCTACGGAAAAATCTCTGCTGAGGATTTCGGCACCCTCAACCGCATAGAAGCCAATGATTCCCGATTTTTCTATCTTGATGGATTCATTTTGCAGAAGCGGTTTCAGCCTTCCGGTCCAGTTTTCCGAATAAAGAAGATTAAAGTCAACAGCTTTCCCGATGTGATGTGTGTTCCAGCTGCCGTCAAAAATATCAACATCAAACGGATTGAGCAATACTTCGTGATGACCTTCATGAAACATGTGCATCGAACCTCTTAAAGGCAGGATGTGACGTGTGAAGCCGGTAAAGTCAGAGTAGGGAGCCCCGTCAACACGACAGTCCGCTGAAGAAATCCTAATTTGAAAGTCTTTCTTCTCCCAACAGGAAGAAGGAGGAAAAAGAAAGATTTCAGACGTTGTTCCTCCGGACCATCGGTGGACAATAAAATCTTCTCTTTTGATGATTTGATATTGCATTCAGAACTCTCAGGTTTGAATCTTTAATCAAATAGTTAAAAACTTTAAATAGATCACATTCAGCCGGCGCTGCTTTCAGCTTCACTGACGAGAGGTTCGTTAAGTGAGTTAAACAACATCAACGTATAAACTACACCGCTCACGAGCAGTACCATTCCAATAAAAAGGGTTGCGGTAGGAAAGGCTCGGGCGTAAACACATCCCCAGGTAACAGAGAAAATGGTTTCAAAGACCAGCATAGGTCCTGCAACGGCGGTCGGTACTTTCTGACTCATAGCATTCCATAAGGCAGTTGCGCCGAAAGAGCAAACCACACCGGCAAAGAGGGACCATCCGATAAAGGCGAAAGGAGAAGGACCGAATAATTCCTTGAGATCTCCTGAAAACAGCCAAAGAGCAACGTATAGAACGATTCCGAACGGAAGCAGCAGACTGCATTGCATACTGGTAAAGAAGACAGGACTGATTTTAGGATGGTCAAGCAGCCAGTCTGCATTGCGAATCGGATACCAGGTCCACATCGCTGTCGAGAGTACGGAGTAAATCACGCCGATAAGAAAATTGGGGTTTGACTTATAGTCTTCCAGGACATTGATGAGGCCCTCGAAATTGGCCAAAATCAGTCCGGTGAAAATGACAGACAGCGGTAGGATGAGTTTTGAAAGCGGCAAGTACTTTTTCCCCTTCCGCTTGTCTCTTTCATTCGCAATTAGAGCAACTAAAACCGGAATTAAACCGAAAAAAGTAGCTGCTAAGGCCACACCAGCATACTGCACCGCGGAAAACAGACACCAAGGCTGAATCAGATTGCCTATTAAGGTGAGCCAGAAAGCTGTATTCCAATCTTTCAAATTTACCTGTTTTAAATACTGCCTCTGCAGGGCTAAACCCGCAAGAGCGGTAACGCCCATTACAATACCCCTGGCTACCGAAATATAAGTTGTGGGATAGTCAGGAAGCAGAAGGGGTAAGAGATATGTAAAGCCCCACAGCACACAAGCAGCAAGACCAAAAGAAATACCTATGAGCATATTTTTATCCAATATTAGAGCGGACTATAGCCAAAGCATATTTCTTTGAAAACCTCAATTAACAACTCTAATGGCCAGATATAAATCTGATTTATACGAAGAATTTTCCGAAGAATTTAGCGTTAAAGATCATCATGGGGTTATTATTTCTCACTGAATATCTTTGGAATGTTAATAATGAACAGAGAAGGAAACCTTGACTTAACCTCGTTGAGGATATTCATCGAAACCGCAAAAGACTGCAACATGACGAGGGCCGCTGCTGCTCTTGGCATCAGTCAACCTGCGGTTTCTGCTGCGATCAAGAAAATTGAAAATTCATTAGGTTCTCCGGTATTTGACCGAGATAGGAGGCCGATTCAGTTAACAACGGCCGGACGGCTACTTTGGAATCGATCCTTTTTGATTCTTGAGCAGTTAGATGATCTTACCCGTTCTATTCAGTTCTCCCTTGAAAATGAGAAACCGGATTTAAGGTTAGGAGCTTCCGATTGCATGAGCGCCTGCGTCTGTCCCTCTCTTATAGATTACTTATTAAATGAGACAGAGAACATTTCTGCTTGTACGGGAAGCACGCCTAAGGTAACGGATCTTCTTAAGCACAGAGCTGTCGATATCGGACTTTCTTCCGATTCTATCGAAGACGTTCCTCACTTCCAGGCTTTACACTTCTTGACAGAACGATTCCTCTTTGTCTTGCCAAGGAGCCTTACTAAACAGAGGAACATTTCTTGTAATCAAGACCTTGTTGCTGCGGTTGAAAGTCTTCCTTACCTCCGTTTTGGAAAAGAGACGTTTGACTTCGTGCAGTCAGAAAGAATTTATCGTTCTCTGCACTTTATTGATCAGCGCAGAATCGAAGTAGATACGAATTTTACTATGATGGAGTTGGTTGCTCGAGGAAAAGGCTGGACAATTCTTCCTCCTCTAAGTTTGTGGATGGTCAACCGTAAGTTAGAAGACGTGGATTTTTTACCGCTTTCAATCGAAGCTACTCGTCGGTACTTTGTTGTTTACCAAGAACAGGCCTTCACTGTTTTAGCTAATAAGATCCTGAAAAAGACGCGCAAAATATTTGAGAAAGAAATCTTTCCGGAGATGAAAAAGGTACGCCCGGAGCTTTTGCAATTCATAGAACTCGAATAGACATCTCCTAGAAATCCTTTACTTATAGAAGTTTTCGGACGGAGTTTTTTGATTCAAGCACAGTGAAACGGCTGCTTTCTCGAAGGAGAAGGCAGCCGTTCAACTTATTCAGAAAAAACTGTTATTGTTAAGCGAAAAAGCTGACAAGTCCAAAGGCAGTCACGACGGAGATTGCAACCATCACAAGACCGGGGAGTTGGAATGAATGGTTGAGAATGTACTTGCCGATGAAAGTCGTACCTGAACGGTCCATACCCACTGCAGCCAGAGCCGGACCTGTTGTCGGAAGAATAAACAGGCAGTTAACGGCCGGGAACATAGCGATAAGATACCAGGGGTTAATACCCAAAGCAAAACCTAAAGGCATAATGGCACGAGTTGTAGCGCCCTGGCTGGCCAGAAGAGCTGACATACCGGCCAAAATGAATGTGAAGAGCCACGGAGCTACCTGAGCCAAAGAACCGGCAACCTGCATGAATACGTCTTTATTGGCAGCAATAAAAGAGTCGGACATCCATGCCACACCGAAAACGCAAGTGATAGAAACAACGCAGGCTTCCATTACAGGGCTCTTGACGATTTTCTTAACGTCGGGTTTGCAGAAAAGCATCATAAAGGCGCCTGCAGCAAGCATAACGGCTTCAATGACAAGAGCCATACCGACAGCCTTTGTTCCACCGGGCAAAACTCTGAGATTCGGGAAGAAGCCGGCTAAAACGATGACAACGATAGCACCGAAGAAAATAAGCACGGACCAAGCAGCCTGAGGAGGAAGCTTTCTGTCGGAAAGCTTTTCGGGAGGAAGAACGAGGCCGGCCTTAAGACGAGCTTGATAAGCCGGATCATTCTTGAGATCTTTGCCGAAGAATACGCAAATGATAGATCCGAGGATGACACCGATCAAACAGGCCGGGAATGTGATCATAAGAATCTGACCCAATCCGATATCGCCGTGACCGTTTTGTGCAAACAAGCCGATCATCGCAGCCATAGCAGCGGCAATCGGGCTGGCTGTAATACCAACCTGACCGGCGACTGCCGTTCCGGCCATTGCGGGTTCAGGACGAACACCCGCGTTATAGGAAACTTCATAAACGACAGGAAGAAGAGCATAAACAGCGTTACCTGTACCGGCGAAGAATGTCAGGAAAAAGCTGACGACCGGAGCAACCACTCCGACCATCTTAGGTTTGGCACGAATGATTTTTGCTGCGAATCTAACGAGAATGTCCAAGCCGCCGACAGCCTCCATGCAGGAGGCGGCCGTGCAGACGGCCAAGATGATCAGCATAACGTCGATCGGGGGCGCCGTCGGGAAGACGCCGAAAACTACAGCTAAGACGATTAAGCCGAGACCGCCCCAAAAACCGAGGGCCAATCCGCCATGCCGCACGCCCATGAAAATCGCCAGGAATACGATTGCAAGTTCTATTAAGGTGACCATATTTGTCGAAGCAATCGAAAAGACTTGCTTCTCCTCCGTGGGTTAAAAGTTATGTAATGAGATTGATTGGGAAAACTCATACCACTATCGGTTTTCCCTTCATTCATGGTCAAAGTTTTTAAGCCTTTCGTCATTTTTGATAACCGAAAATAAGGTATTCGGATAAATTTGCTTTATGGCGAAGGACAGTAAGACAATTGATCACGAAAGCAAGCTCAGATTAAATTCACGAAGAAATAGTCAAAAGAAGCGTTAGCTGAATTAAGGATAAGTTAAAGAAATCTAAATCTATTTAGTCCGACGAATAATTTGTCGAATGGGAGAGCGGGGCCAAGCAACGTGCAGCTAAAAATTACCTCAACGACTCAAAAGTTAAACTTACATCGTCACTGCATTACGTCCCGCAATCCTTCCAAAAACAAAGGCAGAAGTTAATGCAACACCGCCTAACCGATCATGGCCATGTGGGCCGCCGGAAGCTTCTCCGCAAACATACAATCCAGGAACAATAGATCCATCAGTTTTAACAACTTCGGCATTCTTATTTAACTTAATCCCACCACAGCAAAAATGGACAGCCAGTTTTTCTTTGCCGAAATAAAAGGGCGGTTGATTAATTTGTTGAGTAAAAACTTTTTTGCCAAAAATCGGATCCATTCCTTCGGCAGAAAACTTGTTGTAGCTTCGAATTGTTTCTTCTAAGTTTTGTATAGGAACGCCCATGGCTTTTGCCATTTCTTTAATCGTAGAAGCCTTTTTTACTGTCCCGTTCATTAATTTCACACCAAGGCTGGCTCCTTTTTTAGATTGGGAATCTGTAATAGCCCACATTTCCCGCTTGTCCTGTTCCAAAATCGCATTGGAAACATCTCGCCAAGAAGCCGCTTCATTTACAAAACGGAAGCCCTGGTTATTGACATAAATATCCGCACCCACATAATCAAGGAGGCGACCGCCCCAGAAAGGTATGAGCTGAAGGAATTCCGCATCCTTGGTTGCGGCGCCTAATTTCTGAGCCATTATCAGACCGTCCCCGGTGGCACCGTCAAAGGATTTTCGATTCGGATTTGCCGTCGTCGGGAATTCAGAACCTAATCTCGGATCAAATTTGCTCCTTAATTCAACATTGGCTGTGAAGCCGCCTGTCGCAAGGATAACTGCTTTTGCAAAGAGATCGGTTATTGAACCATCGGGGTTTTGAACGCGAATTCCGATAACTCTCTCGTCCTTTTCTATTAGGTCTAAAGCTTTTGTGTTCAACGCCAATTTGGCGCCCATTCGTTTTGCCGAGGAGAGCAACGCCATCACATAGTCGTATCCGGCTCGCACAAAATTCGTTATATGGCTGCGAGGATGAAGACCGGCGACAGTTTGATATATATTACCGTCCCACTTAACACCCATCTTTTCTAACCAATAAACGGTATCTTCGGAATTCTCACAAACGATTTTTGCAAGCTCTACATCATTCAGGTAACCGCCGACCTCAAGCATGTTTTGGAGCATAAGAGAAGGAGAATCTTCAATGCCGGCTCTTTGCTGTCTCGGCTTGTCCACAGCTGCAACGTAGCCGGTCGATAAGATGGAATGACCTCCGACAACAGGAGATTTTTCAAGAATGAGAACATTTCCGGCGCCGGCCTCTAATGCAGAGCAAGCTGCTGCAAGACCTGCGACTCCCGTTCCGACAACAATGACATCCCAATCTTTTACTTCGGAAGCAAAAGCGGGTATGCCGGAAAGAAGCATAGAAGCAAGAAGGTTTCTCCTGGACAGCATCAACGATCCCTATCTTTTACTGCATTCAGCTTATGAAGGGCCTCTATAGAGGAGTGCACGGACATTTTCTCAAAAGCATTGGCCCGGTGCATCTTTACGGTCGCCACAGCAATATCCAAATCTGAGGCGATTTCTTTATTGGATTTGCCGCCGGCTGCGAGCTCAAAGATTTCTTTTTCTCTAGGCGTCAGAGATTTGAAAGCTTTTATTACTTCTCGATCTTCGAGAGATGCTCCGAAATTATCCAGACTTAATCGACATGCTTCTTCGATAGTCTTATTGAATTTCAGTGGATTCACCGGTTTTTGGAGAAAATCAAAGGCACCTCTTTTTAATGTATGCACTGCTGATTCAACGTCACCGTGGCCGGTAAGAAAGATAATGGGAAGAGCTTTCTCTTTATCATTAATAAGTTGCCTTTGAAGTTCTAAACCGGTCATCCCAGGCATCCGCATATCTAGCACGATGCATCCGGGAACCTTGAAGTTTTCTTCTTGTAGGAAATCCTGAGCAAGAGAAAAATCTCGAACCTTCCAGCCCATCATTTCCAGCATTAACTTCATAGAACGAAGAAAATCCTTGTCATCGTCGACGAGGCGAACAATGACTTTGTCCTGAAGTTCAGGGGTATCTAAAAATTCGGACACGTTTCCTCCTTAGACATGCAGCTGATCGATTCTTAATGAGGCGATGACACCGCCTTTATCTCGTCCGGTGAAACCCAAATCGGCCCCATGAAGATCGGCAATGCCTCTAATGATCGACAAACCTAGGCCGAGGCCGTCCGGCTTGACGCTTTCTCCTAAAGATACCAATCTCGATAAATCCTTGTCAGTCATGAGTTTCCCCGAATTTTCTACTAACAGAATAAAGCTCTTGTTATCGTTTGATAAGGAGAGTTCTACTTTCAGAATCGGACTTCCTTTTGCTGTGTTTGAGACGGCTTCCTGGGCCCCATTTCTCAGGAGATTAAGTATCAGTAGTTCTAACGAAAACGGATCTGCCAGAACAAGGGCTGTCTTAAGCTTTGAGTTAAATGAAATTTTTACTTTTTCTATATCCGGCTCTGTTGCCTCCAAGCTCCTTATCGCTTTTTGCGTGATGAGAACAAGGTCGGTTTTAATCTGAGGATTCTGCTTTTGTTTTGCGAAATTCCTAACAGAATTCACCAAAGTATTCAAGCGAGAAACTTGGTTTTCCATATTTTCAAAAACATCTTTGGAAAAAGCGTCGTTATCGTTTTTTCTATCCAAATACATCTTGAAAATCTGTAAGTAATTCGTCAGAGTTGCGATTGGCTGCTTGGCCTCGTGCGCAATAATCGTGCCCAACTGGGCAATAATTCCGTTTTTTTCCAATGTTGCGAACTTTTTGCGCTCTTCTGCCGCTTCTCTATCAGCTTCCTCTTTTGCTTTTAAAGCATCGGAGAGCTGGCGAGTTCGTTTGTTAACTAAACGACGTAGATTAAACTCGTTGAAGATAAGAAAAAGCAAGATACCGACAAAGGCGATGATTTCGGTTTTATACCGTTTTGCCAATCCGGTTAATGAGTTATCTCTGAGGTATGAGTAGGGTCCGAGCCGGAGCTCCCGGAGAAGTTTACGGATGGAATACTGATCATTCTCTACAGACCAACGTGAATGATCAAAAACCGGCATAGAAAGAAGGGCAACAGTCACTTCTCTAACTAAAGGCTCCGGAACACCTTGAAGGCTGACGAAAGACATGTCGGAGTAAAGCTGGGTAGATCTCGCACAATGAATTGGAGATAAGTCATCCGTCTTTTTGTTAATCACACGAAGGCTGCCTTTTTCGATCATCCCTAAAACCTCCGCCTCTTCCAAAATGCATGTCGAAAGAATGCCGACATCGGAAGATCCGCTGAGGACTGAATTTAGTACATCAGGTACCTGGAACTGTGTAAAGTTTTTTGTTTTAAAGAAGTTGTCCGGATCGAATCCGTGCTCCTTAATTTCCCCGAGAGCGGCAAGCCAGCCCCCCAAGGAATCGGGAAGGGAGGCTGCGCAATTTTTACCTCTTAAATCTTTGATACTTTGAATATCATTTCGCTCGGCACGAACAATGAATGTACTTCCGACGGTTTTTGCTGGATCTTTTGTACCGTCGAAAATCCGACTTGCTAGGTGCGTGAAGGGAATGCCTCCTGAGAGTTCTACAAAGAAATTACTTGGCGCGATTAGAAAATCTATCTTTTCTTTCTTAATGTCTTCCTGAGTATCTACGGAGGATATCGGCAATAACTCAAACCGATAATTTGGAATCTTTTTCTGGAGATACTCCAGAGTTTCTTTCAATATTGAAGATTGATGGTAAAGCTCAAGCCCCTGCGCGTATCCGATTTTGACGGTTAAACCTTCATAAGCTAAGCAAGGGACGCTGATCACAAGGATCAGAACCCATAGAAAAGTACTCAGTAGTTTCTTGAGATTCATAGGCAAAATCCGAAAGGAGGCTTTTTAGTCTCCCTTCGGAATTGTGGATCAAGGTTCTTAGAACTTAATCTTACTTGTTCAGTGACTGGACGGCACGTTCGGCAGCTAACTTACCGCTGGTCATAGCCCAGGCCATGTTGCCTCCGGGAGGCGAGTCATCGCCCATAGCGCCGCCGACGAGTTCACCGGCTGCAAACAAACCTTTTATCGGCTTGTTGTTCTTATCCAAAACATTGAGGTTCATGTCAGTGACTACACCGCCCATCGTTGTAGCAAAACGAGGCTGTTGTTCAACGATGTAGTAAGGTCCTTTATCAGCAATGACTTCTTTCATGAACTTGGCCGGACGATTGAAGTCTGCGTCTTTGCCGGCTTTCACGAAACCGTTGTAACGAGCAACTGTCTTGAGAAGTTCTGCGCCGTTAACACCGGCTTTCTTAGCGACGGCAGGAATGCTGTCAGCTTTAACAACGATCGGATAGCCTTTGCCGTCCTGGGCGAGCCACTTGTCCATGTCACCTTTGCTGATGCCGGTAATGGAAAGTTTGGTCAGGAAAGCATCGTAAGAGGGCTGATCCATCAGGATGAAGAGCTTGCCGCCTTGTTTAACTTCTTCATTCTTAATATTGTGGTTCGTGTCGAGCTCGCTGATGACGCGCTTACCGGCTTTGTTGACCATAATGCCGCTGTGGTCCTCAAAGGCTGCCTTGTTAGACCAAATGGTGGACTTAGCAATTCCGGGAGCGACTTCCATGCCGTTCGGGTAGATCTTGCCCAGATCCATCATCTGAGTCTTGGCACCGATCTTCATCGCCATTTGGTGGCCTTCGCCGTTGGAACTCTTTACACCATAGTAGAGAGAGTTCTTAAGGCTGCCGGCAAGCATCGACTTATTGGCACCGAAACCACCTGTCGTCAAGATAACCACAGGAGCCTTAATGGTGTAGTGGATGCCGTTGTCGCCTTCCGCTTTGACACCGACCACGCGGCCATTGTCAACGATGAGTTCTTTCGCCGGAGTAGCTAAAAGAACTTTCGCGCCAGATTTTTCAACAGAAGCTTTGAAGTTACGAGTTGCACCCTGAGCACCGTCAACCCAACGCATGACGCGAGGTTTGCTGTGTTCAGCTTCATTGGTGAAGCCTGCTTTTGTATTTAGTTGCATTCCGCCTTCGGTCGTTGCCCAATCAACCATGGGGCCGACGTTGTTGACGTAAAGCTCAAGCATTCTGCGGTCGTTCAGATTGTGGCCGTTTTTGATGTAGTCCTCGGTCATGATGGCAGGAGAGTCATCTTTAACACCGGCTTCTTTCTGGATCTTAGAGCCCTGAATCACAACCGTGCCGCCGTTAACCGCTGCAGCGCCCCCAGTAAAAGGCATCTTTTCAATCAGAATGACTTTCTTGCCGAGCTGGCTTGCACGGATAGTGGCAGTCTGACCAGCAGCACCGGCGCCGACGACTGCGATGTCAGCATTCAAAGTTTCATTTTTGACGACAGCTTTCTGTGCTTTGGCTTTGGAAAGTTCGTCAACATTGCCGCCGGCTTGTTTCACGCAGGCAGCAACAGCTGCGAGGATTGCGTGACTTGTGATGGAGGCGCCGCTCACACCGTTCAGAGCCAGACTTTGGCTATCAACGATTGCTTTAGGAAGTTTTTCGATGGCAATAGAACCGATTCCCGGTGTTTCTTTGTTTGCACCGATCTTGACGGATTCGATCGCATTCTTGGTAAAGGTCACCGTGACCGGAACTTCACCGCCGTTGCCTTTCGAAACGGCTGTGTAAGTTCCCGGATTGAACGTTGCTGCCTGGGCTGCCCCAGAGAGTGCAACAACGCTCAATGCGGAGAGAAATACTAATTTATTCAGCATGTTTGTTCCTTGAGAGGAGGTTCTCTTAAGAATTATTTAGCCGGGTACATGGCCTTGTGAATGGAATTCAGGATCTGTTCGGCTTCTTCACTAGGGATCTGGCCCGGAGCGGAAGGTTTGCCGCCAACCATGCAGAAAGTGATGTCGGAACCTGTGAATTCACCGGTCATGCGGCTTAAGACGCCATCTTTGCCCATAGCCATTGTGAGCATCGGTTTGCGGGAGAAGTAATTGCGTGTCTTCCAAGTTGCGTTCATCAAGTTGAGTGCGTCACCGGTGTTGTGGGCCATTACAGCAATCTTCAGAATGTCGGAGCCTAATTGTTCCTGAAGGAGAAGACGACGAATGATTTCAGCTTCAGAGGGAGTCCATCCGAATTCGTGGTCGCTCATCACAACTTTGACGCCTTTTTCTTTGGCTTTTTTCACGATCTGCTTGCAGATATCGGCGTTGCGGAACATTTCGATGTCGATAAGGTCAATCTTGCCATTGTCGAGAACGTCAAAATAGAAGTCTCTGTAGTATTCGTCGGAAACGTGTCTGCCGCCGCCTTCGGTCTTGTCTCGGAAGGTCATGAGAATCGGTTTGTTCTTGACGATTTCATAGACCTGCTTAGTGAGCTTGGCAAATTCTTTACCGGAAATTTCACCGATGTAGTCAGGGCGGAGCTCGATCATCTGAAGTTCAGGACGACTGTTGTAGTCCTTAACCAACGCGATGAAAGCTTCGGGCGTCTTAGCAGTCGTGGAAGCAATGATCTTAGGACGGCCTTCACCGATTCTGACGCCCTTGATTTCCAAGACTTCAACAGGTTCTTTGTCCCAGCCGGGTTCGTGGTTCAGGGTGTCGACCGGCATCATCTTTTCATTGCCTTTCAATTTTGTGCTGGCAAAGGCAGAGGCAGAGAAGGCAGCAGCCAAACCGCCGATGCCGGATTGAATCATGGTTCTTCTTTTCATATTTCCTCCGAAACAGATTGAATTGAGATTCGATCAATGAAGTCATTGTTGACTTTTTCCGGAGGATCAAAAACGGATCAATGGCGGTTAAATCCATCCCACGGGATGTATTCGAGAGGTATAAATGCGGGAATGGGTTATAAGTGTTTTCCCCTAGATTCTTGGTTTTTCTAATCACCAGCAGTTGAAGTCCCGCACGGTGTCCCAGGCAATTTGCTGTAATTTTTTACCGGTTTCCCAAGTCACCACCAAATCATCAAAACGACCATAGAAATCGCAATCCGTCGGAGCGATTCCTGTCAAGGACGCAAAAAACACCGCTGCCTCTAAATAAGTTCCGGCTACCGTCGGATGTCTGTTATCAGATCGAATGAGCTCAATCTCGGGAAAATCTTTCGAGGATCGTTCAAATGCCATGCCACAGGGTATGACGGAAGCAGAATTTTCGTTAGCCACTTCAATCGTTGCATCGGCTAAAAGACTGGTCATCTCAGGTTTGTTTTTGTAGGCCCAGGTCATCATAAAAAACGGTTTGGCGCCGGCTTCACGAATATCCTGACAATGTTTCCTAGCCGACTCCCGAAAAAGCTCTTTTAGCTCCGGATGAATCGGCCCTTGACTCGAATCTTCTAAAACAACGGCATCAAAGATCTTTCCGTCTGGATAATCCAAGAACGTTACTTTGTTCGTACCGTCGCTCGCGATTTTGTAGCTTCTTAGAGCATTCGGTCGCAAATAACTCTTCACGTCGTGCCAATACAGGCTAGCGCCTCCGATACCGACAAGCGTGATGACGAGATCTCGGTGTTTTGCTTTTGCAAAACCGTTTATCATTCCGTTAACACCGCAGTTATAGAACATGAAAGAGTTACCAACAAGAAGAACATTTTTTATGCCGACCGGCTTATCAGTCATTAACGGTTTCATAACGCATTTATGGAAGATGTTGAAAAATTTAGATGCAGGATTATCCCTCCGTCACTATTTTTTTACGGCCGTTCTGCAGCGTTTCGCCGGGAGCTTCTTCATGAATCTGAAGTAGAGGAACGTCAGGCAGATCGAAGTCACGAGCCAACTGAGCGGGTAGACCATCATCAAAATTTCATAGGTCGGCTTAGCCGCGAACACCGAATACACCCAAACGATTCGGATGGTACAAATGACCACTACTGTGATGATGGCAGGCGGCAGGGAATAACCGTAACCGCGCATTGAGTCGGAAAGAACTTCCATAACGGAGTTCAAGGGTTCGGGAATCACGACCCAGAGCAGTCGAATCATACCCAAAGAAATAATCTCTTCGGATTGTGTGAAGAAACCAAGCAAATATCGGCCGAAGCCATAGATCAGAACGCTCAACACCACCGTGATGCCGATATTCAAAGCCATGTTGACGCGAGTAATTCGTTTGCAGCGTTCCAGATTGCCGGCGCCGTAGTTCTGGCTAATGAATGTTGTTGCTGCCAAACCGAAACCGTTAATCACGCAGTAGCAGTTAATCTCGATCGTAAAGGCTGCAACGGAGGCCGCCATTACATCAGCACCCAGCGAGTTGATGGCGCTCTGGATAATTAAGTTAGAAAGGGAGAAAACCGAACTCTGCAGACCGGCAGGCCAGCCGATCTTGATCATGGAGCGCAAGGCCTTCTTGTCCATCTTGAATAAACGATTCGGATAAAGGCGGAGCGGCCCATCTGTGCGCATGAGCTTATAAACAAGGATGCCGGAAGCCAACAAGTTGGCTAAAGCGGTCATCAAAGCCACGCCGCCGATGCCCCAGTCGACAACAGTTACGACGAATAAGTCTCCCAAAGCGTTAAAGACACTGGCGATGCACAAGGCCCATAAAGGCGTTTGTGTATCTCCCTGGCTTCTCAAAACTGCTGACAGGAAGTTGTAGATGGAAATGAAGGGCATGCCCAGCAAATACATCTGAAGATAAATCTCAGAGTGACGAACGACGTTCGGCGGCACTTGCATCCATACCATCAAGATGGAAGAACAAAGCTCGCCGATTATCATCGCGATAACGCCGAAGATCACAGCTGTAGCAAAAGCAGTATGAACAGCTCTGGACGCGTCATCGTATTTGCGCATACCCAAATACCGTGCGACTACGACGTTTGCGCCGATGGAAAGGCCGATACAGAAGGCAACAATCAGGCCCACGATAGGAACGTTCGTGCCGACGGCTGCCACTGCCTCATTAGAAACAAAATGTCCGAGGACCGCAACGTCTGCAAGGTTATACAGCTGCTGTAAAACGCCGGTCAGGGCTAGGGGAATTGCGAAAACAACCATCTTGTCCCAGATAGTTCCGTTAAGCATGTCGATATTCTTGCTAAAGATAGCCATGACCGATCCTTATTCTTATAGTTGGTTTGATTTCTTATTCACCAAATAAGAATACTCCTACAAACACAAAGCCTGCGCAGTTTTAGTAAGGCGCAGGCTTAAGTGTCTTCAATTAGGAGAATCGGACAAAGATTGTCAGGCTTTAGGCTGAGGCACAGTCTCTTCTCGAATTTTGACGGTAGGCAGATCGCCTTCGAATTTTTCTACTTCGACAAGTCCGGAAGAGGCTACGTTTCCGCAAGCCAATTTGGATGTCGGGACATCCATAGTCAGCGTGTTGGCATTGCCGTGAACGTCAAGCGTTGAACCGTCTTCCTGCTTTTGCGGCTCGAACCATCCTCCGTGACGAATAAGAACGACGTCTTTTCGAACTTTATCCGTGACAACGGCGCCGGCAAGAAGCCTTCCTCTATCGTTCGACACTAAAACCACATCACCGGTCTTAATTCCACGCTCGGCGGCATTATCCGGATGAATCCAAATCGGTTCTCGATTGCCGATGTTCTTGGAAGCCGTATGCGATGTTCCGTCTAGCTGACTATGCAGCCTGTGGGGACTTTTACCGGACATGAAAGCCAGAGGATGTTTCTTTTTATTGTTTAAAGACTCGCTCGGTTCAAAATAACTTGGATAACCTCGGCAATCGTCGTAGCCGTAACTTGCGATCCTAGGACTAAAGATTTGGATTTTGCCGCTCTCGGTCCTAAGAGGATGGTTTGCAGGATCTCTTCTAAATTCCTCAAAAGCTACGAACTCCTTGCTCGTTTCATCTTCCGGATAAAAGACAACGCCTTTACGCCAAAATTCTTCAAAGGAGGGCAAAACAAATCCTGAGCGAAGACCTCGATCCTTAGCATCTTGGTAAATAGCTCGAATCCAGCCCATTTCATCGAGTCCGAACGTGAACTCCTGACCGAACCCCATGCGGTAAGCCAGCTCGGAATAGATTTGGTAGTCTGAACGCGATTCATAAAGCGGTTCGATCATGGCGTGATTCGCGGCGATTCCGTCGTTTGTATAGGCGCCGATCGGACAAATGTCGTTGTGCTCAAACACAGTTTGAGCCGGAAGCACAATGTCTGCATGACGTGCGGTTGCCGTCATAAAGCAATCCGTGACGACGATGGTTTCCGGTTTTTTCCAAGCAGAGAGAAGGCGATTCGTTTCCGGTTGATGCGCAAAAGGATTACCACCCGTCCACATCACCATACGAATGTCAGGATAAGTAAGTCTTTTACCATTATGCTCGATCGTCTTTCCCGGATTCAGGAAACAATCCGCAAACCGCATAACCGGAATATAAGCACTTCCTTTCCAAGGCTTTAATCTCGGAAGCACAGGTTCTACTCGAGATGCTAAGCCTCCGATCATCGGGCCGATACGGAAAGGGCAGCCGCCGGAAGAATAGTGATAATTCGTGCCCACGCCTCCGCCCGGCAAACCGATTTGGCCCAGCATACTTACCAGAGTAAAGGCCATCCAATGCGGCTGCTCGCCGTACTGAATTCTTTGAATGCCCCAGCCCATCATGATCATGGTGCGGTTGTCGGCCAACTCATGCGTCAAGGCACGAATTTTGTCCGCAGGGATTCCGGTAATGTCAGAGGCCCATTCAGGTGTTTTAGGAATTCCGTCAGACTTCCCGAGAAGGTAGTCTCGGAAGACCTCGAAACCGGATGTACAGTTTTTAAGGAAATTCTTATCTGTTTTGCCAGAACTTTCAAGTTCATACATCATGCCTAACATTAAGGCGCAGTCTGTTCCGGGCTTAGGTGCAATCCATTCACTGCCTAAAAATTCTCCGGTTTCCGTTCTGGCAGGATTGATGTCGATGGTTTTGATATCGGAATCTTTAAGTTTCTCTAAATAAGGAAAGTAGTTATGCAGTGTCGTGGACCAGTCGATGTCATTCGTCACAATCGGATCCGCGCCCCAAAGCACAATACGTTTGCTGTTTTTAAGAACAACATTCCAATCCGTCGACTGAGGATCGCCTGTTCCTATAACATAAGGGAGTATGGTTCCGATCGCGGCAGTGGAATAAGAATTGACGCCCGAAACATAACCGCCGCAAAGACTTAATAATCTTCTTTGAAGCGTACTAGCTGAATTCACGGTACCCGGAGACTTCCATCCGTAGGATTGACCGAAAATAGCGCTCGGACCGTACTCTGAATAAACACGTTTAAGTTCGGAGGCAATCAGATCAAGCGCTTCGTCCCAAGAAACACGAATCCATTTACCCTCTCCGCGGCGATCTCTTGAGGCTATCCCTTCTTTAAGGTAACTTTCGCGCACCATCGGATAACGAATCCGAGAAGGTGCATAAGGCAGCTCCGCCAGAGCATTTAAATTCGGAGAAGGGTGCCAGTCCTCCGGAACCGGTTCAAGTTTAGAAATCTTTCCGTCTACAACGATCGTCTCCACAACTCCCCAATGAGTTACGGAAGTTCCTTCTCGGATGTCGGAGCCGGGTTTGTCAGAGATGCTTTCGGTCATACAAACATGCTTTCTGTCAGTCGAATAATCGTATTGTGCTTTGAATGCCTGAATGTTTGCTGATTAATCGGAGAAATAACATTCTGAAACTTTTTCAAATGCAAATCATTCTCAATACTTAATAAAATTTTAAGCAGTCGCTCCTAAGCTCGACCTGAAGATTCTGTATTTCTCCTTGTATTTTGGTGAGTGTCAGATGTTGGAATATGAACTTAAAAAGTTAAATCTCAGCGAAAAACGCGAACAGCAGCTCAAACTTCCTTATATCGCTAAGGATGTTGAGACGATTCGCATCATGACCGAGATTTACTGCCACGCTCATCACAACACCAAAGAAGGGCTCTGTCCTGAATGCGAGGAGTTCTATTTATATTCCGTGAAAAGACTGGCTTGCTGTCCGTTCGGAGAGAAGAAGCCCGTCTGCGCAAAATGCAATATCCACTGCTATGGGAAAGGATACAAGGAGAGGGCCAAAGAAATTATGGCTTTTTCCGGTCCGAAGCTGCTGCTCAAGCATCCCATTCTTTCGATGAGGCATATCTTGGCGCTCTTCCGCGAACCTCCGGAAAAACCAACTGCAGCCAAACCGCGCCCTTTAGCAAAAGAAAAAAATTAAGCTGCCGGAGTTTTTCTACGGCAGTCCTCTAATTATTAATAGCTAATATTATTTTTTAGCGTCTTTCATCACGGTTTCACCAGCTAATTTGCCGTTGACCAAGCAGTCCATTACTGCATTTGCACCAATTCTGACCGCACCGTGGATGCCGCCTGTACACTCACCGGCTGCATAAAGTCCGGGAATCGGTTTGTCGTCAACAACTGACAAGACACGGGTCGAAGTGTCCGTGGCGATGCCTCCCATCGTATGGTGAATCTTCGGGCTCATTTCAGAGACGTAGTAGGGCGCATGCGTCAAAGGCTTGATGTCCTTATCGAGTTTGCGTCCGAATTCCGTATCTTTTCCGCTTTCGATGGCCTTGTTGAATTCGGCAAAGGTCTGTTTGAGAGCGTCGGGACTGATACCGTAGGCCTTGGCCAAGTCATCGAGAGTTGCGTATTCCTTAACCGCACCGTTCTTTCTCAAGATATCCATGGCGCCGGGACGCACTTTGTTGAAAGAGGCAACGCCGACAGAGTCCGTAACCGAGATTGTCTTTCCGCCGGCATCCAGCACTTTGAAAATAGCATCGGTGGTCGTTTTGCGATCACCGAATTCGTCGGTGAAACGCTTGCCGGTCTTGGTGTTGATCCATAAACCGTACAGAGAGCCGCCGACGCTGGCAAAATGCGAGCCCATACCCATGCCTTCTTCGTCCGGCGAAGTGTTCGGCAAGAACTGAATCCAGTCGGCCTGGATGATATTGGCTCCGATTCGGCTGGCTTCACGCATCAATTCAGCTGTAGCGCCCGGTTGATTCGTCGTTTTCAGATTGCCGGTTAACTTCGGATCGAGACGAGTTCTATAACCCACGTCAGCCGAGAAGCCGCCGAAGGCGAGGATCACACCGTCTTTGGCCTTGATCTCAACTGGTTTGCCGGAATCTTCTTTGCCGAACTTGTAATCTTCAAGAGCCGTGACACCGATGACTCGACCGTCTTTATTCTTATCTAAACGAATGACCTTCATTCCAGTCAAGACAGGAACACCGAGTTCCTTGAGTTTTTTCATGAACGGGATCAAGATGCCTTGGCCGGTGCCTTCTTCAGTAATCAGGCAGCGGCGAGCAGAGTGTCCGCCTTTGCCGGTTAAGTCGGTGCGCCAAACAACGCCTTGTTTCTTGGTCCACTCAAATGTCGGAGCAGCGTGTTCTGTCACGACTTTAATGTGTTCAGGATCGCCTAAACCTAAGCCGATGCGTTTCATATCGGCAGCGAGCTTAGCCGGTGAATCTTCGATGCCTTGTTCTTTCTGGACGGAGGAGCCAGGAATAGCCATCATACCGCCGGAGCGAGAAGAGTTGCCGCCGGCGACCTGCATTTTTTCCAGAACGGCAACTTTTGCTCCGTTTTCTGCTGCCGAAATGGCGGCAGCCAGACCTGCAAAACCTGAACCGATGACGATCACGTCGTATTCAGAGGCAAGTTTTTGCGTCTGAGCAAAGGCGAGGTTAGGAAGAGTGGAGCACAGGGCTCCAGACACGATTACTTGAAGAATGCTTCTGCGAAAAAGCTGCATTTTTTTCTCCTTTTTGATAGTTGTTATAAATATTTTTTGTTTTTGGATTCTAGGACGCAGGTTGGTCCTTGTAAACGAAAAAGGAAGGAAAGAAAGATTAGGAGGGCCGGAAAAGAAGGAATGACCAATCAAAAATGTTTTTTAAGTTCAGAGTTCTTCACTTTTCTTTCCATTATGGAAAGCTAGTTTGAAAAGGATGAATAGTTAAGCCGAGAAGTTTTATCTAACCTGAATACGTATGTTTAACTTTCCAAGGAGTAATAATATGCTTAAGCGTAGGGGTCTTTTAAAATTGGCCGCTGTTTTGCCGCTTTTATCGGTTCCAAGCATCTTTGCCGCTGAGACCGACAATTGGGACGAAACAGTAGATGTGTTGGTTTTCGGCGGCGGTATGGCCGGACTGACGGCCGCCATATCGGCTCGTCAAAGCGGCGCAAAGAAGGTTCTATTGTTAGAGAAAGCACCTTTCCTTGGCGGCCACTCCGTAATGTCCGGATCTGGGTACTACATTGGCGGTTCCGATATCCAAAAGAATGCGGGTATTGAAGATTCTTTAGAAATTAACTGGAAAGATGCAGTGGATCGAGGCACCGCTGCAAACCGTTTCATTAAAAGAGATATTGCTGTTGCTCGCCAAGTTTACGAAAAAGGCGTCGACACAATGAAATGGCTTCAGTCTCTTGGCGTTACCTTTACTAACAAACCGGTTCAAGGCATCGGTAACCGCAAAAGAGTCCATTACGTTGCGCCCGGATATAAAAAAGGTTCTCCCGAACTAATTAAAGCACTGAATAAAGCGGCGTTAGATAACGGAGTCATCATTCGAACAAATGCAAGACTGGCTTCCTTGATCCAAAAATCAAAAGAATTCGGAGCTCCTGTTATCGGTGCCGTGGTTCGAGAAAAAGATAAAACGCTTCGTATCAGGGCGGAAGGGGGCGTCATTTTAGCCACCGGTGGTTTTGCCAACGGACCGGAATTGGTGAAGAAATACCACCCATACTTGCAGAACGTTCCTTCTCTGGGTTCAAAAATGAATGTCGGCGACGGAATTAAAGCTGCAACGGCCATTGGCGCTCAAATGATCGTGGAGACCAATGGGTTCGGTATGAACATGCTGTTTGTCGGAACTCACAAAGGGCAGTCCATGGGTCTTCCGTTAACAGAAGCTCCAATTATCGTTGTGAACAAGGAAGGCCAAAGATTCCAGGACGAAAGCCGCGGTTATTTGGCCTGTACTCATAAGATGGTTGAGAAGGGCTACAAAGTCGCATACTGGATTTTCGATAAAAAGACTTTCGATAAATTTAGAAACGGCTGCTTGAAGCCTTTGTTCGAGACGGAGGTAGTACATGAATATCCTTCCTTGGAAGCTTTAGCGAAAGGAGAAGGTATATCTGAAAAAGGCCTTTTAACTACCATCTCCGAATACAACGAAGATGTGGTGAAAGGTAAGGATCGTTACTTCGGACGAAGCAAACTTCTTCAGCAAGTCAGTGAAGGACCTTTTTTCGCATTTGAAGCCGAACCTAGAATTTATACTTCCTATAGCGGCTTAGAAATCAATACTAAAGCACAAGTTATGGACACACGAGGACTGGCAATACCGGGCCTTTACGCAGCCGGTGATGTTACAGGTCACTTAGGCTATCAAGCCAACTTAGGCGGCGGGGGAATCAGTGGTTTATCCATGGCTGCCGTTTACGGACGCATAGCAGGTGCTCAGGCTGCTAAACAATAACAATTAATAATTTTCGCTGCAGTGCAGAGATTTCTTTGCACTGCATTACCATTGAACTATGAAAGAAAGTTTTGAAAATCTGCGGGCCTGGAGAATTCTTGAGGCAATCGACAGAAAAAAATCGATTACTAAGGCGAGCATTGAACAGGACATTTCCCTTTCAAATGCTTCCAAACTCATCGGTAAATTAGAAAAAGGTTTAGGGTGTTCTGTAATTAACCGAACTGCACGACCTGTGCAGCTCACGGATTACGCAAAAAAACTGATGCCTGCCGTCAGAGATCTTCTTTTAATGTCTTCGCATTTGGAATCCGTAGCAACAGCCGTGGCCGAAGAGCAGGATACCGAGACTATTATTTTCAGTCTTTCAACAACTTCCGTCTCTGCTCACGTTCTCAACTTCATCAAAGAATTCAAAGATAACAATCCCGGAGTAGAGGTGGAACTTCGAACCGGCTTGAACCACCTTGCGATTAAAGAAGGGAAGGCCGATGTCGTTCTCGTCTCCTACCTTCCGGAAGAAAAGGACCTCACCAAACTTCCTTGCGGCCGGTGTTTTAATTTTATGGTCGCTTCTCCCAAATACCTCGAAGAAAAAGGCACACCACACTCCATCGAAGAGCTTCTTAGTCATCGTTTGATATTGAGACGAAAGGATTTTTACCCAGAATGCAAGATGCTTTTTAACGATAAACTTTGTTTCGACTTGGAGTCTTATGAGCTTTTTGAATTAAATGAAGAGGGATCTCGGAAGATAATTAAAAAATTCGAAGAAACAAAGCTATCCAATTTCAAGAAACTTTATAGCAGTGACTATTCTTCTTATGTTGCCGCTCTTAACGGTGAGGGTATTTCAATAGACCTGCCTGTTAGTTTTCTTGAAGAAAGATTAAAAAACGGATCCTTAGTTCCCGTACTTCCGGGCTGGCACCGTTCACCTTGGAATAAATATTTGGTCTTTTCTTCTGGAGCCGGACCAAACTCCTCTATAAGAAAATTCGCTGAATGGTACAAAGAGAAAGAACTCAAGGACTCCGTAAAAAGATGGACAACTTGCTTCTCTCTTTACGGAATCCCGATTGAGAAATAACAACTACTTCATTTCTTTTAATACGTTTTCTGCGGCTTTCTTACCGAAGTAAACGTTGATATGAGTCGGACCTGTTCCGAAAAGACCATCGTCGGCAACTTCCCCTACGGCATAAAGACCAGGTATCGGTTTATTGTTTTTATCTACAACTCTTAAGTCTTTGTCGACCTTTACGCCTCCCAGCGTGACCTGTACACCGGGGGTAGTTTTAACGGCATAAAAGGGAGGCTCAGAAAAATCTAGCGAAAGATTATGTTTTCTTCCGAATTCACTGTCCTTTCCGGATTTGACAAAGGAGGCGTACTTTTTAATGGTCTCTACTAGATTTTGAGGAGGTACACCCATCTTTTTAGCCAGACCTTCGATCGTCGGAGCTTCTAAGAAAAATCCTTTTTCTCTGAATCCTTGCAGCCTCTTCGATTTTTTCATAGCGGAATTATCGATGAGGATATATGCATAACCACCCGGCTGAGCCATCATCCATTTTGAAAGCTGAGTGTAGTCAGGATAGTAGTCATTGCAGAAACGTTTTCCGTCCGCATTGACCATAATTCCGCCTTCGGCTCTTGCAGCCGATAAACTGTAACTTTGACCGTTCGAAGAATGCACGGAGGGATTAAGCCGAAGGACTTCCATATTGGAAAATGCGGCATTCAACGGCTCAAGCAGGCCGACGGCATCTCCGGTAGAACCGACAGCAGATGTGGAGGGCAGAGATGACCATTCGGGAGCAAAGCGTTTCAGGACTTCTTTTCCGGAAGAGTAACCTCCGGTCGCCACTATGACGAAAGACGTTTTAAGTAACTTCGGACCGTTTTTCGTTTCGGTTAAAACTCCCTCAACCTTACCGTTCTTCGAGATAATTTTTGTTGCCTTAGTGGAAAGCATCGGCTTAACGCCTGATTTTTCCAATTCTTTAATCATTACCTTGATGATGGCGTTGCCTAAGCTTCTTCCGTCAGCAGTCCCCATTTGATAAGTACTCATAGGACGCGTGATGTTGGCACCGATACTGTTCAGCCAATCTAAAGATTTCTGAGAGGATTCAGCAAATTCTCTGAGTCTATCCTTGTCATAAGGATAGTTTTGTTTCATTTTTCCTGCGATGTACGCGTCTACAGACTGTCCCTTTCCTGCGGCCTGTTGTTCTTTAGTATTTACGACCGTAAAGTAGGTTGCAGCCAAATTTGTTGCACCACCCAAGAACGGCATTTTTTCTACCAGACAAACATGCTGTTTTCCTGCCTCTTTCAGGTTTATTGCGGCGCTGATACCGGAACCGCCGGCACCAATAATAACTGCATCACAATTCTGAGTTTCCATAGCCTGAGGTTGTACGACCACAAGCGTGAGAGGCAGACCGACTAAAAAACTTGAAAGTCTCGATTTCATCATTTCTCCTTTAAGTTTGCGGATCTTATGAAAGCATTCTCGAAAAATTGAACAGCAACAGCTAGATTGAGGCGGCAATATATCTTTCCAAAATGGAAAGATGGAACCGCCTTGAGAGAAGAAGGCTATTAGTCAAAGAATTCAATGTTGAGGAAAGTACTTAGGCAAAATCTAAAAAATTTATATTTCAACTGAAGTTTTGGCCGCTTCTTTTGGACATAATGTCATGTTGGAGTTCGACACCACCCGTCGAACAAAAATTTTGTTCATAGCCTCGTTAATGAAGAGTTTATAAAGTCATGGAAACTATCCTGAAATCCCTCCCGATCGGTGAAAAAGTCGGTATTGCTTTCTCCGGCGGTCTTGACACCAGCACAGCTTTGCTCTGGATGAAAAAGAAAGGCGCTTTCCCCTGCGCTTACACTGCTAACCTTGGTCAGCCTGATGAGGACGATTACGAGGCAATTCCTCGAAAGGCTATGGACTTCGGTGCTTCGATCGCCCGTCTGGTTGACTGCCGTGAACAGTTAGTCGCCGAAGGCATCGCTGCGATTCAAAGCAACGCTTTCCACATCACAACCGGCGGCGTTACTTACTTCAACACCACTCCGCTCGGACGTGCCGTTACCGGCACCATGCTTGTCAACGCCATGCGCGAAGACGGCGTCAACATTTGGGGCGACGGCTCTACATACAAAGGAAACGATATCGAACGTTTCTACCGTTACGGTTTAGTTGCCAATCCTGACCTCAAGATTTACAAACCTTGGCTTGACGTTGAGTTCATCAGCGAACTGGGCGGCCGCGCTGAAATGAGCCAGTTCTTGGCCGACAACGGTTTCGGCTACAAGATGAGCAAGGAAAAGGCTTACTCCACCGACTCCAACATGCTCGGCGCAACACATGAAGCCAAAGACCTCGAACACCTCGACAGCAGCATGAAGATCGTTGAACCGATCATGGGTGTTTCGTTCTGGAAAGAAGAAGTCGACATCAAGCCTGAGAAAGTCACTGTTCGTTTCGAAGAGGGCATTCCTGTTGCCCTTAACGGCAAAGAATACGACGACAAGGTTGAACTGATGCTCGAAGCCAACCGCATCGGCGGCCGTCATGGCCTCGGCATGAGCGACCAGATCGAAAACCGTATTATCGAAGCCAAGAGCCGCGGTATTTACGAAGCCCCGGGAATGGCATTGCTCCATATCGCTTTCGAACGTCTCGTCACCGGCATCCACAACGAAGACACGATCGAACAGTGGAGAATCAACGGCATTAAACTAGGCCGTCTGCTTTATCAGGGCCGCTGGTTTGACCCGCAAGCCATCATGCTCCGCGAAACTGCTCAGCGCTGGGTTGCTCGTGCAATCACAGGAGAAGTCGATATCGAACTTCGCCGCGGCAATGATTACACGATCCTTGATACACGTTCCCCCAACCTGACATATGAACCGGAACGCCTCACGATGGAAAAGGGCGATTCGATGTTCACAGCCTCTGACCGTATCGGCCAGCTGACCATGCGTAATCTCGACATCGTCGATACACGCAACAAGCTTGGCATTTACTCCAAAGCTGGTCTTATCGGCGGAAGTTCCAGTTCCATGCCTCTTCTTAAAGGCACGAAAGACAACGACTAACTTTTAGTTTTTTGAAAAAAATCCTTCTTGAGTTTGTGGCTCAGGAAGGATTTTTCTTTTTTGGAACGTCTAGGTATAAAGATGTTTCCTTGCCTTCGGAGGCCCCTTAAAAACTAAGAGAATCGTAATAACCTGAAAAAAGGATGGAAGCTCTTAAAAACAAGGCACCAAAGACTGCAAAAATCGCACCGCCTGTTATCGCCTTTTGGCTTCGAGTAATAAGATTGATCAGAAGAGGCAGAGCAGTACCGAAAGTGATTCCCCCGATCCAAAACATCAAGGCCTGGTTCCCGCTAATAAGAGCCTCTGCGCCCGCTCGAGCACCTATGGAAGCAGAACCTAACGCTACATAAACAAAGGAGAAAATCGCAAAGAGCTTAGCTGTATCAACCCAAACAGATGTTCTGGAACACCAGCCGACAGACTTGTGATCAACCAATCCCATTGCCGACATCAGTTCCAACATGGCGATGGAACTCGTCAGGCCGGACATAATCCAAAGAACGGGGATAAGAGACGAATTCCACAGTGAAACTCCGACAGCCTGCGTGAGAAGGAATCCGGAATAAATAGTGCTGCAAACACCGAGAACGGAAAAGACTGCATTAAATCCGTTGGACTGAGCTAATTTTTGCCATTTTGAGCCTTTAAATATAATTCCGGCACAAATCATGGAATAAAACACAGAGCCGACGCTAAGCAGGGAAAGAAGAACTATTCCGATCATCATCCAGGACTGGAAGTTAAAGGAGAAGTCCCGGAGGGCATAAAAAATCACAAACGGAAGGTTGCTGAGGCGTCCTAAATGACTGGTCACCAATGCTAAACCTGCAATTCCGCAGAACGTCAGAACATAAACAAAATTCTTTTGCCGAACCCAATAGTTAATGAAAAATCCCATTCCGGATAACCCGATGAACCAGAGAAATAAGGCAATCGTCCATCCCCAATGAGTTGCCTGAAGCTGAGGAGTAAGTGTGGATAAATCAATCATTTTTGCACCACTACAAAGAAATTAGGTTTCGTGCCTTTGTTCGGCATAAGGAGTTCGGTACGACAGGAAGCGATCTTCTTAGAAATTTCGCTTTGCGGATCTTTCACATCTCCGAAGAAACGGGCTTGAGCCGGACAAGCCTGAACACAAGCAGGTTGTTCTCCCTGTTGAATCAATTTCAAGCATCCGTCACCCATGCATTTCATGGGAAGTCCGTTATCCGGATGAGACCAGCGGGCATCATACGGACAGCTCGCTACGCAGTAGTTGCAGCCAACGCATTTGTTCGGATCATTGCGAACCAAACCGTTTTCGTCGTAGTAATTAGCACCGAAGGGACAAGTCTTAACGCAGGGAGCGTCCGAACAATGCTGACATTGAACCAGCAGATTTACAGGTCTTCTTTCTTCCGAGCGAAAAACGCGAATATTAGAAGCAAGCCAGTCGCGGCCCGGAATAGAGCGATTATGCATTTCGGGAAAGTTAGTCTGAGAACAGGCCACAATACAGGCTCCGCAGCTGATGCATTGTGTAGCATCAAAAAGATGCGCTAATTGTTTTTTCTTTTCGACCATGATTTAGCCTCTCAATTTGTTGATGCGTACGGCACTGTTATTGGCAACCGTTCCGAAAACGGGCTGTGCATAACCTTTGGCGTACCAGTGAGAATTAATCCCTTCTTTAATGAACTGATAATCGGGGTGATCAGCCAAGTGTTTGATTCGATTACCGCCTGAAAATCCGAAAGCGAAGAGTGATCCTGATATAACTTTCTTCGTCACAGTAATTTGAGCATTCCCTTTATAGCCCGTATCAATACCTTCAACTTCGACGGTTTCACCATGAGAAATGCCCAGTCTTTCTGCATCTTCCGGGTTCATCCAAACAGTACGGTCTCCAAGGTATTTAGACGGAAGAGCAAACATACTGAGACCGGAGCAGGAAGTGCAGTTTTTCCCGGATACTAAAATAAACTCGTTACTGTTTCTCTTCGGCGGAGTAAAAGCCGGTGCAGGAATATGTGCCGTGAAAGGAGGAATTCCTCGCACATATGCGGGTTTTTCGAAACTCTTGAAAGAATAAATTTCAACTTTGCCGGAAGGCGTTCCGAAGGGTTTCTTATAGGGATAGACGCCGTACTCTTTAATCTTAATCGTCGACCAGCCTTTCGTTCTAATGTCCTCGTGAATCCGACGAGACCAACCGGGCTTGACTTTGTCGCATTCTTCCAAGAGCTGGGCATAGCCTCTCTTTGTGAATGCGTCAAAGTAAGCATTGAATTCTTCAGCTGTTTTGCATTCCTTGTATCCGACTCTTGCAGCTCTTTCCGGGAAAGCTCTTCTGAGGATCTCTAGCAGAATCCACACATCGTGACGGGCCTCGCAGCCTTCAGGAGGACTCAGTTGAGGATCGGAAAGATAAATCGATCCGTCTCTTGCCCACTTTACGCCCGACATTTCCATTCTTTCCATGAAGTACGTAGAAGGAAGGACATAGTCAGCGTAATCGCAAATCTCTTGAGGGAGAACGTCTTGAACGACACTAAGTTCAAGTTTTTTAAGCCTTTCGGCAAGCTCCTCAGAATTTGCTTCTCTTTGGAACATCGTTGTGCCCACAAAGAAGGCTGCCTTGATGGGGTAAGGTTTTCCGGTCAGAACAGCTTCCATAGCCACTTTGAAAGTGCCCTCGGCTTCCGGATAGATGATCTTATCGATGCGCTTTTCTTTAGCCATCCTCCAAGTTTCCCCATTCGGACCTTTTCCTTGGGAGACACTCGGAATCTTCAGACCGGCAGCAGCCGTAACAATCATTCCGCCGGGTATATCGATGTTGCCGTTAAAGGCGTTTGCGATCGAGACTAAACGATAAACCTGAACATCTGTACCATTTTTAGAGGTATACCACCCGTCATCAATTACCCCCTTGAGATTGGTGAAATCTCGAGCAATTCTGCGAATCATATCGGCGGGTATACCGGTAATTTCAGAGCTTTTTTCGGGGGTATAAGGAGCAAGCGTCTCTTTAATGATGACAAAAGCGGTTTTAACCGGGCAGGAAGATCCATCTGCAAGCTTGACAGATCCGCTCATATTCAGGTCAGCCTTGAAGGAAGAATCCTCATCAAAGGCGGTCGGTATGCCTTTATCATTTCTTAGAATGCCTCTGAAAGAGAGGCGTCCGTCGGAGGAGGCGACGACATATTTCGTTTTATCTCCACCCTGAATGACCTCAGCCTGAGTAAGGGGCTGGCCGTTTTCTTTGATCAGGTAAGCTCCGTTCGTCCCTTTCTCAATAAAGTCTAGATCAGCCGTGTTTGTACGGAGCATTTCATTGATCAGAGCTGAAAGAAAAGCGTCATCTGTGCCGGGACGAATAGCAACCCATTCGGCATCGCCGTAGGTAATGTCCGGCATTTTCGGATCGATAGCAACGACGCGAGCCCCTTTTGCTCTGGCGACATTCAAAGTATGAAGAGCCCCCATCGAAGCTCCCATAGTGCGTCCGATCAGGAGGAGATAGCGCAGATTTTCGTAGTCAGGTTCTAATTTTCCCGCACCGCTGAAGCCGGTACCGAAAACCCAGTTGCGCGCATTTATACCCGCAGCGTTGCAGGAAGATTGGTGTCCGATGTTATTGGGAGAACCTAGCGGGAAAGTCAGCCATTTGCTCATTCCCTGAAAATTATGAGATGTTGTTGTGATGGAGCTTTCACCATACTTTTGGACAAGATCTTTAACTTTGGCGCCGATTTCGTTTAGAGCCTCGTCCCAAGTAATTTCTTTAAATTTACCTTCGCCTTTTTCCCCGATACGTTTTAAGGGTTTGCGAAGACGGAGAGGGTGGTTCCAGATCCACATCGCGCCGGCAGAACGGCCGCAGTAACCTTGCTGAGGATGTCCGGGGTTCGGAAAAATTCGAACGGTTTTTTCTGATATCGGTTCGCCTTCTTTGCGCATCGCTAAGATGCCGCAGTAAGCACCGCACATTGTGCAGGCGACCGGATGTTTGGACCATCCTTCTTTTTCTAATTTTGCAATTTGTTCCGCAAATGCATGGTTCACCAGAGAGGGAGCGGATGCCGCTGCTGCCGAACAGGCTGCTCCCTTAATTAATTTTCTTCTGGTCATCGAAAGATTAACGAAATCGACTGACATTATTTTTGTCCTTTTAATAATGGGGTTTGTCCCTAACGCTCTGGCATACTAGGCTTCTCGAAGAATTTGAATAATCGGAAAATCCCCTTATACCGTTTGAACTAGACTGCCGATTTTTAATCCGTTAGCTGCATTAATATGTCGTAGACTAATATTATTTTTTATAATAAATCAAATAATTAAGTAGCTAAAAATTTTATTACCCCGGTATCATCCTGTCACAATCAGCAACATATCAGATACAGCTTGAAATAATGGGTTACTAAATAAGAAAAAGACGGGGATTTTTGAACAATTTCTGAACTAGGAATATCCTCAAAATTCAAAATTTGAGATTCTCAGAGGTTCTATTTCTGTAAGAAAATCCTCCTTCAGGACTCGAGTTCTTCTTCACTGAGGCAAATCCCCTAAAAATGCTAATGGGTTATTCGCAGAGAATAAATCCTATAGAAAATTTAATATAGTGAAGCTTATAATCAGTTTTAGGTGGGTTATATTTATTTAAAAAACTACTAGAAATTGGCCTTGCATGTCCTCTTCACACAGGCAGAATGTGGAAAGTTAAAAAATAAGATAGAAAGCGATGTACTTCAATAAAAGAAAAAGAGCACCGAAAATACTGAAGCTGCTTGTCGTCGTCTTATCGCTGGGCGCCTCGATATGTTTTTCAGCCGACAAAACGGATATCAGGGTCGGCATTATTGATTCTTTTAATCCGGAGTTCGCGACGACCACACTCGAACCTACCTTACGATATCTCAACCAAAAATTACCCAACTATCACTTCGTTGCCGTTCCTTTGAATTCGGTAAACCCAGAAAAAGAATTAAAAAACAACCCGGTTGATTTTCTCATCAGTTCAGCAGGTACATTTCATGAACTAAGTATTTCTATAGGCATCGTTCATATTGCCACTCGTAAAACCATTCTCTCTGACGACCCTTCAGCTTCCGAGGGCGCAGCTTTCGTTACATTGGCTAAGAGAGCAGATCTCATTGAGCTCAAAGACCTGCAGGGTAAAGTCGCTGCCGCCTCTCAGCCGAATTCTTTCGACGGCTGGCTTGTCGGACAGCACGAACTCTTCAAAAACGGTCTGAACCCTGAGAAATTCTTCAAGCGGTCTGTTTTTACCCATTTTCAATTTCCTGATGCGTTAATGCTGCTCATTCAAGGAGAAGCAGATGTCGCGATCCTTTCAGCCTGTGTCTTGGAAGAACTCTCTCAAGAGGGGCTTATTGAGTCATCCGATTTCAAGGTTATTTCGCAAAAACCAAGGGATGTTTTGAAGTGTGCGCGGTCTACAGATCTTTATCCCGGAATCGTCTTTGCTGCTCGAGAGAATATTCCTCCGAAACTCATGTGGGAAGTGACTTCGTCTTTGATCAGCATGCCACCGACCAACGACTATGAATGGACGATTGCAAGTCGGTTCTCTAAAGTGGATGAACTTTTCCGAGATCTGCAGCTCGGGCCTTACCAATATTTAAAAGATTGGAGTCCTGCCGGCATCTTTAAGCGCTTCAAGACAGAAATCTTACTGACCTGTGGCTTGCTTCTTCTTTTAATCCTTAACTCACTATACCTGAGACGAACAGTTGCGAGAAGAACGCTTCAAGTAAGACGAACACTAAATCGCCAAATAAAAATAGAGAAGGAATATCGGGACTCTCGAAACCGATTGGCACAAATGGAAAAATTCGGTGTCATCAATCAGATGTCGGGCATGCTCGCACACGAAGTCCAACAGCCTTTGATGGCAATTAACAATTATTTGGCCGGCTTGCGTGTGTATTTGAAGTCAAAGGGCTTCTCTGATGCCGTTACGGAACAAGCTATCGGTTCTTTAGAACATAACAGCGAACGTATCGGAAGCATTGTGACACGCGTCAGAGGATACGCAAAACAAAAGAAGGGCGAAATGAAAAGCTGTGACTTAACTGCCATTGCTTTAAGCGCACTTAATGTATTGAAGGCACTGAAGTTTGAGCACGTCGAGGTTACTTCTGACTTACCTTCAGAGGCTAGAGTAGTCGGCGATCCGCTGGAACTCGAACTGCTCATCATTAACTTACTTAAAAATGCCTGCAGCGCCGTGGAAAAACAACCCAAGCCGATAGTTGATTTAAAAATCGGAAGCCTCGACGACAGCCATTGGTGTTTGAGTGTCTCGGATAACGGGCCGACGCTTGATGACAAATCCTTCGCCAGACTTAAGACACTGGGAGACAGTGTCAAACCGGAAGGCATGGGCATCGGTCTTTCGATCGTCCGCGGTATTGCAGATAAACACGGAGCGGAACTGGAATTCATCAGACTGCCGAAAGGCGGAATCTGCAGCCGTGTGGTAATTGATAAGGAGGAATGTAAATGACAACCCCGCTAGTTCGTATTGTGGATGATGATGCGGATGCACGATCTTCTTCTTCGTTTTTTCTGAGCATGATGGGTCTGGAAATCAAAGAGTATGACAGCGCTTATCGCTTTTTGGAAGAAGACGACATGAATCGTCCCGGGTGCATCATTTTGGATGTCCGTATGCCGGATATGACCGGCATGGAGCTTCAGGTTAAACTGAATCAAAAGGACTGCCGCCTTCCGATTATATTTCTTTCCGGACACGGAGAATTAGACATGGCCGTCCACGCCTTAAAACGCGGCGCTTCTGATTTTCTTCAAAAATCGGCTAAACCCGAACGCTTGCTAGCCGCTGTCAAGAAAGCTGTCACGGCCAGTATGGAAGAATACGAATCCGGCAATGAGATAGAAACACTCCGAAAAATCTATGATTCTCTGACGCCCCGTGAAAAAGAGGTCGTTCTCGGAGTCGCCAAAGGGGAGCTCAATAAAGTCATAGGCTACAGCCTTGGTATCAGCGAGAGGACCGTAAAAATGCACCGAGCAAACCTCTGCAGCAAACTTAATGTCACCAGCGCTGTCGAGATGGCAGCGTTTTTACGCAAAATCGGAGTTTTAAATGCTTAGAAGAAGCTTTGCAGCAGGTTTGAGTTTGTTCGCTGCTTTTCCACTTTCGGTTTTTGCGCAGTCAGATGCCGAAAAGAAATTCGATTTAATCATCATCGGTATCGGGGTAGCCGGTTTATCGACTGCAGTTTCTGCTGCACAAAGCGGCGTAAAAAATACTCTTCTTATCGATAAAGCGGCTTTCGTAGGAGGACATTCTGCACTTTCCGGGGGCTCAGTCAATGCAGTCGATCCGGAAGTTCAAATGAAGCAGGGCATCAAAGACAGCCCTGAGCTTTGGTTCAGACAAATCATGGAAGCGGGAGAATTCCAAAGCGATCCAATACTCGTTAATACCTTAGTAAATAATGCTCATTCAACTCTTCATTGGTTAAGAGAAATCGGCATCCCTTTCGATGACCAAGTCTTCGAAGCGTGGGGCGGAAAGTTCCAGCGGGCGCATTCTGCCGGTCAAAAACGAAACGGAATGACGTACGTTCGAATTATGAATCAAAAAGCTCGCTCCCTCGGTGTCAAGGTACGGCTGAGAACTGAAGCGGTTAGCCTTTTAGAAAATAACGGGCAAGTTATCGGAGTAAGAGTCAAAACCCGAGAGGGGAAATTAGAAGATCTTCAAGCAAAAGATATTGTGATTGCCACAGGAGGTTTCACGGCAAACGTTCCCATGCGTCTGAAATACGATGAGCGCTTAGATGCTTCATTGTTCACAACTGCGAATCCGACGGGCAGAGGCTTTGACGGATCCACTGGAGACGGAATTTTATTAGCAGAAAAAACCGGCGCACAGACGGTTGATATGGAGGCCATACAGCTTATTCCGCTCAGAGGCGGCAGACTGCTCAACTATGTGGGCGGAGATATTTTTGTCGACAGTTCAGGAAAGCGTTTCGTCGACGAAAGCAAAGGGGTTAAGGCTATCGGAGAAGCCTACCTGAATTTACCGGACAGAGTATTCTGGGTCATTACGGATTCTCAATCACAAAAGAGTTTGGATTTAGATGCCAAACTTCTCTCCGGTACAGTTCGAATGGCCGACTCCGTCGCCGAAATGGCCAAGAAAATGCATGTCAGCCCTAAAGTTCTTCAAGAAACCCTGGATCGGTATAACAAATTTGCAGAGCTGGGGGAAGATAAAGATTTTGGGAAGAAGATATTTACCCAGAAAATTGATAAACCGCCGTTTTATTTCGGACGAGAGCAGTTTGATATTCACTACAGCTGCGGCGGGTTAAAAATTAATAAAAAATGCCAAGTCATCGGAAAAGAAAGCAAACCGATTCCGAATCTTTATGCCGTCGGTGAAGTCACCGGAGGTATTCACGGAAGAGATCGTTTAGGCGGAGACTCTCTTATTTCCTGCTTTGTTTTTGGAAAGATCGCAGGAGAGGAAATTGCGAAGAAACAGAAGGATCTCAAATAATCTACATTCCTATTTAAAAGGATAAAGTTAATTACTCAAAACTTTCTCCTAGAAATATTGAAAGATAAAATTAAAACATTACTTATTACTAGAGCTCGATTAATATTCTCCAAAAATATTAACTCAATTTAAATAAGATTCTACTCCTCGAGAAATCCTCTCATTTATCTTTCTAATTCACTTTTTCTCCTGAAAATATTTGCCGCTAGATTATTTTTTTTACACAATATATGTCTCACTCCTTATTTAACAAAGGAGGAATGCCTTTTACCCTAGAGAATTTTTCAGTTATTTTCATCTCCGTTAATATTTTTATTTTTCATAGAAATTTGACCGGTATTTATTCTGGCACTGATTATCCTTTCTACAGCATTTGAGACTTTCGGATCGATATTTACTAGAACATCGTCCCATTATCTTCGTCCAATTCTACGGTCAGCAGCTCGGAAAATATCCAAAGTTCCCAATCATCTTTGAGTATAATGAATGATTGCCTGTCCGCATTGAGATAAACGTTAATCAAATCTGAAATGTCGCTTGCCGAACTTCTATAAACCAAATACATTTCTTTGTAGTTCAGCTTGGCGGAACAATCTTTTGGCCAGTCCCAAATAATTTCATCATTCAGCATCAGAAAATATCTCGGACACACGGAATCAACATGGCCAGGAATTCTGTAAATCGCACAATGAAACTGTAAACGTATATTCAGATCAAAAATTGTGTAAATTCTTCTCTGTAATTTAGACCATCGTCTTGGCATTCTCTACTTCTTATCCTTTGCCAATACGATATATCGACTTGCGTTAAAAAATGGCGTAACAAATTCAATACCATTAGTTTTTGTTATATAACATTTTTATTAATAAGACCAATAATCAAATAGAATTTGTATAAAATACCAGTATTTAATTTAAAATGTTATTTTATTAGGAAGTAATTAAATTAACAGATTCTGTTTTATTTAGATAAAAAAAAGAGGCCGATTAGGGCCTCAATTTCTCTTTTTTAACAATTACAGCGATTTAATACTTTCAAGAAGTTTATCTACGCTTTCTTTCGGAGTTGCCCAACTTGTGCAAAAACGAACTAAGAATTCCTCTTGTCCGACGTCACCTTCACATTCAAATGCATAATCTTTAGAAAGTTTGTCTTTTGCATCTCGAGGAAGGAATAAAAATTGCTGATTAGACGGAGAGTCCACTAAGAAACGATAGCCTTTATCTTTAAAAGCTTCTTTAATTCTCATTGCCTGATCAACGGCGTGTTTACCCATTTCTTCGTAAAGACCGTCTGTAAATAAGGCTTCAAACTGAACGCCGAGGAGGCGTCCTTTTGCGAGCATAGAGCAATTCTGCTTAATCATGCTCTGGAAATTGGCGTCTAAGCCGTTGCCTCTCGGAAATACAATCGCTTCCCCCATCAAAATACCGACCTTTGTTCCGCCAATATAGAAAACATCGGTCAGGCGATCGATATCTTCCAAAGTGACGTCGTTGCCCGGGCTTTGTAAGCCGTAGCCAAGACGAGCGCCATCAAGATAAAGCGGAATCACAAATTCCTGACAAACTTCAGAAAGAGCCTGAAGTTCCGATTTGGAATAGACAGTTCCTAATTCAGTGGGCGAGGAAATATAGACCATGCCGGGCTGGACCATGTGTTCATGTGTCGGATCAGCCCAATAGCTTTCAAGATAATTTCTGAGTGTTTCGGCAGAGAGTTTTCCGTCTTTGCCTTCCAGACCAATGACCTTATGTCCCGTCGCTTCAACGGCACCGGCTTCATGAACATTGATATGACCGCTCTTGCAGCAGACACAACCTTGATAAGGTCTCAAAAGCGAAGCTATGACCGTTACATTGGCAGGTGTTCCGCCTGTGACAAAGTAAACATTGGCCAAAGGATCTTCACAGGCTTCACGAATGAGTTCCTGAGCATGTGCGCAATGGGAATCTGCTCCGTAACCGGGAGATTGTTCAAAATTGGTCTTAACCAGAGCTTCTAAAACTTTAGGATGGGCGCCTTCGGCGTAGTCGCATTCAAATCGGATCATTTTTAGAGACGAAGAGGTTGAGGAATGCTTGAAATAATAGGACAAAAAACGGGGCCGAAGCCCCGCGGCGAATCAAAGCTTTTTATTCAGCCTGATCTTTTAAGAAGTTAATCAGAAGGGGAACCGGACGGCCGGTTGACCCTTTTTCTTTTCCGCTCTTATTAGCAACACCTGCGATGTCCAAGTGAGCCCACGGTGTATCACCGACAAATTCTTCCAAGAAGGCAGCGGCGGTGCAGGCACCGGCGCCGCGAGAGTCGCTGATATTGGCGAGATCGGCAAAGTTGCTCTTCAAAGCCTTGGTAAAGGAAATATCCAGAGGCATTCTCCAGACCGGATCCATAGCAGTGTCGCCGGCCATCATGAGGGACACAGCCAGTTCTTCATCGTTGGAGAACAAACCTGCTATGTCGTTGCCTAAAGCAACAACGCATGCGCCGGTCAAAGTGGCTGCGTCCACAACGCACTTCGGTTTGAACTTATCGATGGTATAGGCGAGAACATCGCAGAGAACCAAACGACCTTCGGCATCGGTATTCAAAACTTCAACGGTCTTGCCGGCATAGCTCTTGAGAATGTCTCCCGGTTTAGTTGCGGAACTTCCGGGCATATTTTCTGTAAAGCCGACGGCAGCAACGATGTTCACCGGCAGCTTCATGGCTGCAGCGGTTGCGATAGAAGCGATCATGGCAGCAGCGCCGCACATGTCGTATTTCATTTCGTCCATTCCCTTAGCGGGTTTCAAAGAAATGCCACCGGAGTCAAACGTCAGTCCTTTACCGACCAAAGCAACCGGAGTATCGTCCTTCTTGCCACCGTGGTATTCAATGACCACCATACGAGGTTTCTGGTGAGAGCCTTTAGCTACACCGAGCAGGCATCCCATACCCAGTTTTTCCATGGCTTTTTCGTCGAAGACGGTAACGTCAAGACCCAGAGAACCGGCAAGTTTCATGCATTCTTCAGCCATAAACTTCGGTGTGCAGAGATTTGCCGGCATATCTCCGTACTGTTTGGCCATCTGAACACCGACACCGACGGATACGCCTTCGGCATAAGCTTTTTCAACGTCCTTGTTTTCATCAGGAACGTAGAGGTCAATGTTTTTAGGCTTCTTCCAGTTGATGTCAAACGTTTTGTAGTTCTTAGTGCGATCAAGGGCTGTGCAGGCAATAAAACCGGACTGTTCGGCGATCCATTCAGGAACTTCATCCGGCAGCCACTCAAGGGTGGTCAGGACGACTTCTTTGCCAAGGTAAGCATTGTCGATACCGAGTTTTAAAACACGCTGGAAGTCTCTGGCTTTGCATTTTCCTAAGCCGACGAACACAACACGTTCGGCCTTACATCCGGGGAAGTCGCGGAAAACCGCAACCTTGCCGACGCAAGGATGTATATCTCCGGCTTCAATCCAGCGAGAGACGACGCCTTCGGAAGCCTTATCGAGCGCTTCGGCAGTCGGAGTAAGACCGCCGGCAGGAATTCCGACAACCAGAGCTCCGCATTCGAGCTTTAAAACATCACCGCTAACCATTGAAAATTTCATATTTTTTGTTCCTTATGATTCGCAAACAATTTTTCCATTATAGGAAGAGTGGAGTGATGTGCTGAAATATTGAGAGCATTTCAGGGACCAAACTTAGAAGAAATTCGCCGGAACATCCTCAGCGAGGAAGTGCCGGCGATAGAAAAAAAGATAACGGTTTAGACTAGGCAGTTTTTGATTGCGAGGTCTTTGCCTTTTCTTTCAAGAACTTATTTTCCCGACGAACGAAGTAACTCGACATCAATCCGGAGAAAACAATAATCAGCATTCCGCAAATAACAGGGAAGGTCGCCGGTTCGAGGAAAAGGATTTCTCCCAAAATCGTTGAGAAAAGAATGACGGTGTACTGAAGAGAACTCGACAGAACCAGATTGCCTCTGGAGAAAGCTCTGGTCAGACAGAATTGACCGCCGGTTGCACAGATACAAAGTCCCAAAATGTATAAGGCGCCCTTAACGCTCCAGGGATGGAAGCCGCCGGTGAGGAATGTTCCGATGAGGCCGCAAATCGCACCGACCAGAACAAGGTAAAAAATAATTCGTGTTTCCGGCTCATGAAGCATGCCGAGTTTCTTAACAAACGTTGTGGCATTTGCAGTGAAAAAGCCCGCGGCTAAACCCACTACAGCGGCATAGTATTCATGCGGTCCGATGGTTGGTCCGAGCATGATCACGACGCCGATAAAACCGAAAAGCACCATCGCCATCAGCCCCCAGTTCACTCGAGCGTGATGGAGCAGGGAAGTCGTCAGAATGTAAGCCCCGACAAACAACGGCGACGTGTAATTCAATGTCATCGCCAGTCCGATATTCAGATGAGAGACGGAATAAATGCCGCAGATGATTGAAAGAGTGCCGCACATCGAGCGGATCAAATGCTGCCAAGGATGAGTTGTGGAAAGCGTAATTCCACTGAAACGCATAACGCCGTAAAAGAGGACAACGCCGAAAATTGATCTGAAAAAGAGAATTTCCCAGCTACCGATGCCTTCGAATCCGGAATATTTCACGAATACGGCATAAAAGGCATAAAACAATGCCGCAACCACCATCCAAAGAGACTGCACCGAACATCCTCCTAAAAAAAGACATCTTAACCGTCAAATCTTTTGCATAGAAAACTATGGATCACAATATTTTCAAGGAATCTGTTCGATCGATATTTTTATCAGGGTAAAAGGGCGAATTTTTTGACTAAACTTTCCTGAATATTTACTGCTCAGAAAAGCCATGAAAGAAGAACTCAAATCGCTTTTTGCCGAAATTGTCGGCCTCAATAACGTCATTGATGATCCGGCTCTTTTCGGACCTTACACGGATGATTTCACAGACCACTACGTCTCAAAGCCTTTGGCTGTCGTCCGCCCCTCTACCACCGAACAAGTTTCAAAGATCGTCAAACTTTGCGCTCAATACAACGTTCCCATCGTCACCCAGGGCGGCAATACAAGTCTGACAGGCGCAGCGACAACTTATCGACCGGATGCTGAAATCGTCCTGTCCATGACAAAAATGAAAAACGTCATCGACGCGGACCCACTTTCAGACACATTAACCGTTCAAGCCGGAATGACATTGGCCGAAGTGCATGAAGCTGCAGAAAGTGTTAATCGTTTCTTCCCGCTGTCTTTTGCGGCAGAAGGCAACGCAACCATCGGCGGCTGCTGTGCCTGTAATGCCGGCGGAGTAGCCGTACTGCGTTACGGAACAACACGCGACTTGGTTCTCGGCGTTGAAGTCGTCCTTCCCGACGGCCGCATTTACAACGGTTTGAGACGTCTTCGTAAGGACAACACCGGATACGATTTCAAAGATTTATTCTTGGGCAGCGAAGGAACCATCGGCATTATTACTGCCGTCGTTCTGAAACTCTTCCCGGCGGCGAAAGAAAAGGAAACTGCTTTTTGCTGTCTGAACAGTATTCAGGACGCCGGAAAGCTTCTGAACCGATTCAAGATGAAAGCCGGCTCTTCTCTGACAGCTTTCGAGTTGATCAGCGATTTGCCGATCGAGCGAGTTAAAAAGTACCTGTCTGATATCGAAGTGCCTCCGCTCAGCGACTCTCCCTGGAAAGTATTGGTTGAACTTTCTCTGGAAAAGAAGCCTCAGGAAAGCATGATGGAACACATCTTGGAAGGTGCGTTTGAAGACGGAGAAATCACCGATGCCGCCATTGCCAGCTCTCTGCAGGATTCCCATACCTTCTGGCATGTTCGCGAATCAATCCCTCTGGCCGACAGAACGGCCGGCGGCAGTATCCATAGCGATGTCAGCCTCCCCATTTCTTTAATCCCTGAGTTCGTCGAAGAAACAAGCGCAATGCTTTTATCCGCTTATCCCTGGCTCGGGCTTTCTATCTATGGGCACTTGGGCGACGGAAACCTTCATTTCAATTTCGTCAGTCCCGAAGACCCGGGTGCAACCTACCGAAATGAAGAAGGAATTCGAGAAATTCTTTATAGTCAGGTTAATAAATTCGAGGGCTCGATTTCAGCCGAACACGGCATCGGAATGCTGAAACTTGACCATAATTACCAATTCAAGGATCCTTTGGAGATTGAAATGATGCGCAAGATCAAAAACGCTTTTGATCCGAAGGGCATCATGAATCCCGGGAAGCTCTTGAAAACGGAATAACCAACGAGGAAACTGTGGGTAAGAAATCAAAGAAAAAGGAAAAGAAGATGGCAGTCAAAGAAACTCGAAAACTCGCCAAAGAGGAACCTTCCGACATTGCATCCGAAGTTCTCGATGACGGTTACATCGATGTCATGGATGACAAAACCGTTGCTCTTTTCCCTTTGGGCGACATGATTATTCCCACAGGCATCGACTACAAACCCGGTGATCCTGAAGAAGATGCATTGGCGGTAACCGATGCGCTTCCTGAAATTGAAGATCTTTGCTTCTTAGAAGTTCCGAAGTTTTTTTCTTTAAAGGGCAGTGTGGTCACACCGGCGATGATGCTTGAGCTTTCCCGAGCCGTCCAAAGGGTTTTGATTCGCCCGGAAGTCTCAGGCGTTGTCGTTACTCAGCCTGCGGACAATATTGAAGAAACAGCTTATTTCGTCAGCATTTCTTTATCGGATGTATTCCAGAATCAGAATTCCAAGCCGATCGTCTTTACGACCTGCATGAATCCCGAAGATCCGATGTTTGACGGGACCAAGAATCTTTTAGATTCCATTCGGGTTGCCTGTCACGACGTGAAGGGTGATATCCCAACGGTTGTCGTCTGCATGAACGGTGAGATCCATGCGGCGTCCCGCGCTCAGCTCACTCACACCAACAAGGCTTCTGCCTTGGCTTCTCCGGGCTGGGGCCCCGTCGGTTATGTCGACCGCGACAATGTTTATTTCCGCTGCGGTGCATTAGAGCTCGATACCGGTTTGAACTTCCCGATGCTCAAAAAGCTTACGGCCAAAGTTCCCGTTGTTAAAGCCATGTGCGGAGACGACGGTGCGCTTCTTGAAATGGTTCTTGAAAAAGAACCGGACGCCATCATCGTTGAAGGTTTCGGCCGCGGTAACCTTCCGGCCGGCATGATGCCTGCGATTAAAAAAGCGGTAAAGAAGGGCATTTTCGTTGTGATCTCGACGAGAGCTTCTTCCGGCCGTGTCTTAGACAGTACGGTTTTCCCGGGAAGCGTCGCGCAATGTCTTGAATCCGGCTGTTTGTTAGCCGGCGAAACGACTACCGCTAAAGCTAGACTTCTTTTGATGTACGTCCTTTCCCAGAAAGAAGCGATCCAACTAAAGAAAGAAGATCCTGAAAGATTCTTCGCCTACGTACAGGAATGTTTGGATCCGGTGCTCACCAATCGTCTCTTCGGTTAATGAGTCAAAAATTTGCTTCTATGGACGAGCTTTTCGAAGCGCTGAGCCATTCAGCGTTTCGAAGCAAGTTTCGTTTGTCTTACGCAGACAGAACTTATGCCGAGACTCGTAATGACGAGCTCTTGAAGAAACACGCCAAAGAAATTCTTCACGACAGAATCGGAAGCGCGAATCCGAAAAACGACGGCAAACAGACGCCGTACAAGGGACATCCGATCTTTACTGCGCAGCACGCGACCGGATGCTGCCGCCGCGGCTGTCTTTATAAGTGGCATGGGATCGACAAAGGCAGAGAACTAACGGAAGAAGAACTCAATACCCTGAGCGATGTGATCTTGGAGTGGATTCATCGAGACTTACAAAAACCGACTCCGAAGAAAAGAGTACGCAAAGGCGAGACTTTGGATCTTTTCGACCAAGATTAAGTTTCCTTTTTTGAAGGTTTTCAACACATTCCAGGAAGGCTTCTTTAGAAGCTTTCGGACTCAACCTAACTAAAAGTTATAACTAACCATCCATAAATAGTATTGGATTGAGAAGAAAAGAATTTTTATGATGGAGGCATATTGAAAGAGAAACTATGCCTCTTAACCGCCGTTCATTCCTCGGACTTTCAACAATTCTTTTGAGTTCTCCGCTTCCGGTATTTTCTTCGGAAAATAAACAAGCCAAGAGAATCTTGGTATACGGAGATTCGAATTCTTTCGGATGGGCCTGGAGCCCTGAAAAAGACATCTATCGTCTTCCAATCGATCAAATTTGGCCTCAGGTCATGGCTCAAAAACTTGGTCCTAACTATGAAGTCGAAGTTAATGCCTTGGGCGGCCGAACGGTAAAAAGAGATCAAAAGGACGGCAACGGAACCGGCAAGAGCCTTTCCGGTAAGTTGTTCAACGGGATGGTTTCACTTCCTGCGGTTCTTTCCGAAAACCTTCCTCTGGATATAGTCATTGTCATGCTCGGAACCAATGACGCGAATTCAAGATACAAGAACAATGCAAAAGCGATCGCCGATGACCTTGAAGAGATGATTCGTATGATTCAAGCAGGTGAATGGCAATCCAACACTAAATTTAAGACACCAAAAGTCTTAGTCATTGCACCCCCGCTCCAGCCTAACGAAACAGCTTACGGCGACGCTTTCAGCGGCGCAGAAAAAATCACCAAAGAGCTTCCGCCGCTTCTGCAGGAAAAATGCCGAATTCTTGGAGCCGAATACATAAACGCTCAAGACTTCGTGAAAGGCATTCCGGGACAGATTGACCGTGTTCACCTTTCTCCGGAACAACACAAAGTTTTAGGCGAGGCGGCAGCTGCAAAGGTCAAAGAAATCTTTGCGCATTAATTGTTGAAAGGATCCTAGGAGGCCTTAATGAAACTTCTGACCGCTGCCGCTGCAATTACGACTTGTTTACTTATGTCCGGAAATGTCATGGCTCAAAACATTCAGATCAAAGTGGATGGCAAAGCTTACGCCGGGGGATTAAATGGTAACGATGCCGCGAAAGACTTTGCTGCAAAGCTTCCGCTCAAACTTAAGTTTGAGGATTTCGGATCGACGGAACGGATTTCGTATTTACCGAAATCATTGAACCTAGGATCCGCGTCTAGAAGCTGCGATCCTCAAAAAGGTGATATTACCTATTACATCCCATGGGGAAACCTGGCGGTTTTTGTCAGAGACTTTCGTCCGTCTGACAACTTAGTCCCGCTCGGAAAACTTTCTCCGGAAGCGCTTAAAGCCATCCAAGAAAGCGGCTCCAAAGATGTTGAAATCAGTCTTGTTAAGTGAACGATATGGAAACAACAGGATTTTTGAGAAGAACGATTCTTTTAACGGCGGCAGCAATGCCGATGATAGGCAGTAAAGTGTTTGCAGCAACTCCGAATCAAGGTGCATCCACGGTCTATTTCTCTAAAGACATCAATGCGGAGAACTTTTTAGCAATTTATGACCGACTTAGAAAAGACGCCAACCTACCGGAAGACGGAAGACTCTCCGGCATCAAACTTCACGGCGATGATGTCGATACGAATCGAGGTATGTGGGAAGCATTGCTGAATCACATTCCGAACAGCAAGTTTGTTGAATGCAACTATGCCTCAATCTATCCGGCCGGAAGAGGCAATACACAAGGAAATATTAGGGCGATAACGGCTCAAGGCGTCGACAAGAATCGCCTCGATATCTTGGATCGCAACAACGAATACACGGAAGTTCCGATCAAAGGCGGTAAAGAACTGAAATCTGTCTCTGCGCCGACGGCTCTATTGAAAGAGTATGGCTGCGTTGCAGTGACGGCTAATTTCCGAATTCCGAGTTTTGCGGGATTTTCGGGTGCGTGTAAAAACGTCGGCATCGGTTTAGCCTGCGGAGAGGGCAAGACTCAAGTTCATGGCCTGGGAGTCAGAAAAGATACAGGATTCTTCCGAAGACTCGCCGATGCTTCAAAAGGCATTCACGATGCAATGGACAATCGACTGCTTTTTATTAACGTGGTCTCAAACATTCACGTTGATCCGCTGAAAGGTACTAAAGTCCGAACAGGCAATCTCGGCACCGTCGGATCTCTGGATTTGCTCGCTGCCGACCAAGCCGCGGCAGACTTAATTTACGGTCTGACTCCTGCTGAGTACAACGCTTATTCGCTCCAAGAAAAGATTGACAGAGGCTTCTTACAACTCGAGTACTTGGACGAAATCAAAGCCGGAAACCGCACCTACAAGCTCATAACACTCTAATTTTTATAGAAAAAAAAGATGAAAAAACTCCTCATTGCCACACTTCTTGGTTTAACTGCCGCTGGTGCACAAGTTCAGGCCAAAACACTTCTTGTCTATTACAGCTTCACCGGAAATATTGAAAAGGCCGCTGTCGCCGTTAAAGACCAAACCTCGACGGATGTGATTCAGATTCAGCCGGCGCAAAAAGGCTTGAACTACGCGGCCAACAATTATTCTCTCGGAAGTGATTTGGTGGACCAAATTCGAAGCAAGCCTAATGATGCTTCTTCTTATCCCGCCATTGACCCAGTGGACGTTGACTTTTCAAAATATGACACCGTTATCATCGGTACACCGCTTTGGTGGAGCAATATGGCCGCACCTATGCAGACATTCTTGTTCCATAACGGAAAGGCAATGGCCGGCAAGAAAATCGGTTTGATTGTCTCCAGCGCCAGCAGCGGAATTTCCGGTGTTGAAAGAGACGCCAAACGCCTTATCCCTGAAGGTAATTTCACAAAGAGCCTTTGGATTCGTTCCTCTCAGTTTTCATCCGCTCCGAAAATGGTCGCGGAATGGCTGAAAGCCAACGGTCTGGCCTCTAAGTAATTCTTTCAGTAAGAAAGGCGCCGAGGCGCCTTTCTTACTAAATATCAAGAAGATCTAATCGGCCAATTAATATTGGTCAAACATTCTCTGGATTTCTTTCGGATCCTGAGTCTTCGTCAAAGCAAGCTGCAGAAGCAGGCGAGCTTTCTGAGGGTTGAGTGTGTCGGATTCTAAGAAACCGGCCTTCGTCCACATCGGCAGAGAAACCGTCGTTGCACCGTTCGGTACGCGGGCACTTCTTACAACCACAACACCTTTAGCCACAGCGTCTTTCAGACCTTCCATTGTCGGGTTGGCGATGGAGCCGTTGCCTGTACCAGCGTGAATGATGCCTTTAGCACCGGCTGCAACAGCAGCGTCGGCCATAATACGGTCGTCGTCAACATGAGAGTAGATGATGTCAACGCGAGGCAGAGTCTCGAGCTTGCTGACGTCAAATTCGCTGTTGGTCGTGTGACGCTTTGTAGACTGCTTGTAGAAACGAACTTTGTTTCCGCTCACATAACCCATGGCGCCGAGTTCCGGAGACTTGAAGGTAGCCGGATTGGTCGTATTTGTCTTGGTGACATCGCGGGCACCGTTGATTTCATCATTCATGACGATCATGACGCCTTTGCCTTTTGCTTCAGGCGTAGAAGCAACGCGAACAGCTTCAAGAAGGTTCATAGGACCGTCGGCAGAAATGGCTGTGGCAGGGCGCATAGCGCCGACCAAAATCACAGGCTTGTCGCTCTTAGTAACAAGGTTCAGGAAGTAAGCGGTTTCTTCCAATGTATCGGTACCGTGGGTAATCACCACAGCGTCAACCTTCGGATCAGCCAGCAGTTCGTTAACGCGCTTGGCAAGTTTCAGCAAGGTCTTGGTATCCATATTGTTGGAAGAGATCTTGACGACCTGTTCACCGGAAACATTGGCATAGTCTTTCATTGCGGGAACCGCTTCGATCAAAGTCTGAATGCCTAAATCACCGGCTTTGTATCCGGTTGTCTGAGTGCTGGAAGCAGCAGTTCCGGCGATCGTTCCGCCTGTAGCCAAAATCTTAACGGAAGGAAGGTCAGCGGCAAAAGCTGTGGCGGCAGCCATCAGAGTTGCGGAAAGAAGAATTTTCTTGAACATTTTATTTATGCGTACAAAAAGTTAGCCTCAATCGCTAAATTGAGGAATTACCCACCTAAAAAGGCATTTTTAATCCCGGGCACCGAAGTACCCGGGGCAAATAATCAAAAATTATTTGTAGAGGTCGTTGACAACGTCACGAGCAAACTTGTCCTGAGCTTTGATCAGGTCACCGAGTTCCTTGTTGTCTTTGAAGTCAAGAGCCATACCGGCTTTCTTATGAGCTTCGATGACAGCAGGATCCTGCATTGTCTTCTTGAAGGCTTCAACGTAGTACTGGATAACTTCAGGCTTGGTTCCCTTCGGAGCAACTAAAGCACGAGCAGAGCCGTACCATTCGGGGTAGAGGCCTTTTTCGCCGAGTGTCGGAACATTCGGGAGTTCAGGATCACGTTTGGTGTTGAAAACAGCCAGAACACGGAGTTCTGGTTTGTCGCCCTTAACGAGCTTGGCAACGTCAGCAACCTTGGCGCAGGTGAAGTCAACTTCGCCCTGACGAAGAGCCAGCAGCTGGTCGGCTGTACCGCCGTAAGGAATGGCTTTGTACTTGAAGCCGGCGCTCTTGGCAAGCAGCTGAGCAGCTGTGTGGTTGGAAGCCTTGTTGCCGTTTGTGGAGGCTTTCAGGTTTCCTTTCTCTTTAGCGGCGGCAACGAGTTCTTCGATGGTCTTGTAGGGAGAATCGGCCTTAACAGCAACAACACCGGCTTCAGTCAGATGGTTGGCGATAGGAACGATGTCATTGATGGAGAAGGGTGCCCCCGACTGTGCAGCCAAAGTTGTGAATGTCGGCAAGTTGATGAAGCCAATAGTCTGGCCGTCGGGTTTGGACTGAACTAATTTTGTCCAGCCGATCTTGCCGTCAGCACCGGGAAGGTTCTGAATGATGATGGTTTTCGGAATGTACTTCTGGGCTTCGGTAGCAAGAAGACGAGCACCTGTGTCTGTGCCGGAACCGGCTTTGTAAGCAACGATAACGTTGACGTCACCGGTCGGTTCCCATGCCATAACTGTCATCGGCAGGGTCATAGCAACAGCAACAGCTGCAAGAACTTTTTTCATTTCGAATATCCTCCTAAGGATGGTGATTTTTTTACTTCTGAACCCAGGTCGCTTTTGCAGAATCATTAATTCGACAAATGGTGACTCCGAATCAGTAATGTGGATATTAACGCACGCTTACAAAATTTGGAATACAAATTAGTGAATCGCCCATAAAAAAGCCTCCGGCGAGGCGGAGGCGAGTGGTCAAAGCAACAGATTAATGGTGGGATCTGGCTTCAACATGTTTTTCCCAGCGAGCCATCAGCCACGGAGAGCAAGTGCCGAGGACGCACAAGAGGATGAGCATCCAGCAGAGCGGGGTGCTGAAAAGGATCGTAGGATCGCCGTCGGAGAGATACAGAGAACGGCGCAGGCCGTTTTCACCGATCGGACCCAGGATCAGACCCAGCACGATGGCGGCTGCGTTCAAATCAAACTTGCGAACGAAGTAGCCGATGATGCCGAAAATGAACATGATGATCACTTCCACAAAGTTGTTGTGAATCGCGAAGGAACCCACAACACACAGAAGGAAGATCGCAGGGATCAGAATGGAGTCGGACAAGCGGGAGACCTGAGCAAACATACGGCAGCCGACAAGACCAACGCCGAGCATCGCAAACTGAACGAGCACAAAACCGGCAAAGAATGTGTAAGTCATCGGAGCATAAGTAGAGAAGAGCTCCGGTCCCGGCTGCAGACCGTGAATAATCAAACCGCCCATTAACACGGCTGTCACAGATTCACCCGGGATACCAAGCGTCAGTGTCGGGATAAGAGAGCCGCCCGTCACAGCGTTGTTCGCAGCTTCAGAACCGGCCACACCGTCAATGGAGCCTTTGCCGAATTCATCTTTATGTTTGGAGAAGCGGCGTGCTTCGTTATAACCCATGAAGCAGGCGATCGTTGCACCGGCGCCAGGCAGAATACCCAAGATGTTGCCGATAATCCAAGAACGCGTAATGGTCGGAGCCAGTCTCTTAATATCGGAGCGGCTCAGAAGAAGGCTGCCCGTAAATTTAGCTGCCTTAGCACGTTTCTTAATCGCTTTTTCTGCCAGGATTAAAACCTGAGACATGGAGAACAAGCCAATCAAGGCGCAAGTCACGTTGACACCGTTGTAAAGCGTGGTGCTTCCCATCATGAAGCGTTCAACGCCTTCCATCGGGTCCATACCGATTGTCGAAATCAGAAGACCCAAGATGCCGGAGATGAAACCTTTGAGAAGCGACTTAGAGGAAACACCGGCGATCACGGTTAAGCCGAAAATCGAAAGCCAGAAGTATTCCGGGCTCTTGAATTTCATTGCCAGTTCGGCAAGGAAGGGAGAGAAGAAGTAAAGAGAAATACAGCTTAATAAACCGCCGCAGAAAGAGGCAAAGCAGGCAACGGCGAGCGCCTTAGCTGCCATGCCTTTCTTAGTCAGTTCGTAGCCTTCAATGGCGGTCGCAGCAGAGGCAGGTGTACCCGGTGTGTGAATCAGAATCGCGGAAATCGAGCCGCCGAAGATCGCACCGCAGTAGATACCGCCTAAGACGATCAAACCGGTCGCTTGGTCCATACCGAAGGTCACCGGAAGCAGAAGGGCAACGCCCATCGCAGCGGACAAACCGGGCAGACAGCCGATCGTGATACCCAGTGCAGTAGCACCGATCATCAGGACCAATGTAAGAGGATTCATCGCATGGATGAAGCCCATGCCCATTAAAGAGAGTGTTTCTAACATGGCTTCTTCTCCTTATTCAAACCAGACCCCGAGGGGAAGAGGTACGTGCAGGAACATCGAGAAAACCAGATAGGTCACAATCATGATGCAGGCGCAGCTGATAATTGCGGGGATCGGTTTTACCTTCAGGAAGAATTGGGCCAGCAGCAGATACAGAACGCTGGAGATGTAATAACCCAAATAGTTCACTAAGGCCATATAAATAATGCAGCCTGCCAAGACGCCGAAAAACTGTCCGGGAAGGAAACCGGCGAACAATTTTCTGAAGTCATTCAGGACAACACGATGGCGGTAGAAAGAATATAACTGTTTACCTAAGAAGAGCGTATTGCAGAGGTAAAGCGCAGTTAAAAGGATTAGAGGGTAGGATTGAGCAGCCGGCGGCAACTGCAGCGTCATGACCAAAAACCAGGTCGCAACGCCATAGACTACCGCAATGACGCATAAGTCGGACTCTTTCATAATTGTGACTCTTGTTTAATGAGGTTGTGCTATGGGCTTGTCGTGATTAGAAGAGATCAGTTTTTTATTTCTCTGAAATAATTACTTACAGAGCCCATTCTGCCTGATTTTACATCAGCCCCTATGAGTGACCAATGAATTTCAGAACGCTTCCCTGTGAAAAGTTTGAAAAGAATCAATAATTCAAAACGTTAATTGATCACCTCATTGTGTAATTTCTTGTTGTTTTTTCTTCTCTCCAACTACCAGAGCTCCAATGACTGTTCTGACAGAAAAACATGTTCGGCAGAGAAGAATTTTTCTTCAAGATAACGGACAACCATCAAAATTCCGACTCTCTGGCCGCGACGCAAAATTAGGCAAAACTTTTAGAAATGCGTGACATCGGCTCTTTAGACATATCCCTAGTATGTACACATCGATCATTTATTGATTTTTTCATTTTTAACTTATAGGTGCGAAGCATGAAAAAACTACTTTGTGCTGCTTTAGTCGGAGCTCTTATGACTACTTATTCAGCTGTCGCCGCAGATTTTTCTAAAAATCCTTACGGCCTGGTATACGACAATGCAATTACAGAAAATGTTGTCGGTAAAGTAAATATTCATCCTGTTTCCTATACTGTTGACGGAATTCGCGTTGCCGCAAACGTCTACACTCCTTCTGGTTACGATCCGAAGAAATCCTATCCGGCCATCGTTGTTGCTCACCCGAACGGCGGCGTGAAAGAACAGGTTGCCGGTCTTTTTGCTGAAAAACTTGCAGGCATGGGTTACATCACCGTTGCGGCTGATGCTCGTTACCAGGGCGCCAGCGGCGGTGAACCGAGACACACCGACAAACCTGCCAACCGTATTGAAGACATCAACGGTATGGTTGATTACATCAGAACCTATCCGGGTGTGAATGCAAATGAAATCGGTGCATTAGGCATCTGTGGCGGAGGCGGATACACGCTCGGCGCTGCACAGAAAGATCCCCGCATCAAAGCTGTTGCCACTATTTCTATGTTCAACAGCGGCCGCGTTCGCAGAAACGGCTTCCAAGATTCTCAGATGGACACGATCCAGCAGAGACTTGCACAGGCTGCCGAAGCCAGAACCTTTGAAAAAGAAGGTGATGTTCGCTTAGTCGGCGCTATGAACATCACTGACGAACAGGCCAAGAAGCTTCCGTTCGCACTTTACAGAGACGGCTTCTTCTATTATTTCCGTACTCATGCTCATCCCAATTCCACCTTCCTCTACACGCAGAGCAGCCTGATGGATCTGATGAACTGGGACGTCGATGACCATATGACCATGATCCATCAGCCGCTTCTCATGATTGCCGGCGATGTTTCTGACACCCGCTACATGACTGATGACGCCATCAAGAAGGCAACCGGTACAAAAGATAAAGAAATTTATCTGGTTAAAGGCGCTCAGCACATTGAAACATACTGGGTTCCTAAGTACGTCAATGAAGAAGCTGCCAAACTTCAGGAATTCTTCGGCAAATATCTGAAGAAGTAATCTGAAAGCATCTTCCTAGAGAGTTGAAAAGCGCAGGGCACTTGAATTGAGCTGCTGCGCTTTTTGTATCTCTGCTGTTTCTTGCAGAATTGTGGAAGAACTTTTCAAAAAACATTCAATTAGAGACGCCATTCAACCTAAGGCCCTCAATCTAAAGATCTAGGTTTACAGAGACGGATAGTTACGAATTTATTGGTCTTCTCATTGAGTTTGACCTATCAACAGCTTGCCTGTCACCACCTCAAGAGTTGATTTCCACCGGAGCAAATCAGACTCAACTGTGGGATTTTTGTAAACGTCAAAAATAGCAAAACTCGGTGCCAAAGGTTTGATACCCATATACTGAAACTGTTTGTGCAAAGGCATTAATACACCTTCAAGTCCACGAGCATCAAAGAATTGTCCTGGTTCGCACACGGCGTCCTCGGGAGCGTTCCATGTTGTACTTATCCAATAACGCTTTTTCGTAAGAAAACCGCCCGTACCGTAAAGCTTGTTTGGATCCTTTCGTGTCCGCCCATCTGTACCGCAGACACGCGGATCGGTAAGGACAATGTCTTGCCATTTCGTATACTGCCAAGGCGTGGACATGGCCCATATAGGTGTCTGAACCAGCAGCAAATCGGAACCGAGAACTTTTTCGACTTCTTTTTCCAGGTCCCATTTCTCATTGAGATCCGTAATGATGCTTTCTATCTTTCTGCGCTCGAATGCCTCTTTTGTCATGCGAGTCATTTCGGCATTAAGCCATCCGCCCGAGCCGTCCGGCCGCTTTACTCCAGCATTAATAACAAAAACTCTCATAGATTACTCTCCCGCTAAAGATAACCTTTCGAGATTATCCAAACCGTGTCGACAAAAAATCAAATACTTTACGTTCGGTCTTTTATGCTTTTTAAGCATATCCTGAAGAAAATACTTGAAAAATAGGATGCAGAGAATATTTCCCGGAGATGAAAAATCATTGAGTCATCGACAAAAGTTCCATGTTTTGCAAGAGAAAAATCTGATTTTTACTATCGCTTCAAAATTTCTATTCTTTGCTCTTCTGTCAAATGCCCCATTGAAAACTCGCAGCCGCAGTACCGCTGATTGTAGAAGCCGTTTTCTTTGAGCAAAATACCGCGTCGTTCCTGCAGACCGCCTTTTTTCCAGTTCACGTCCCAATAGGTGCTTTCAGGAATTAAAGATTTAGCGTGAGCTGCCGCTTCTCGAATTTGTTCGGCGCTCTTCCAGCGTGATCCGGCCAAGGTAGTTGTGTAGAGTTCAATCCCTTCGCGCTTCGCGCATTCAGCCGTCACGAGAAGGCGGTGCTTGAAGCAAGCGAGGCAGCGGCGTCCTCTTTCCGGTTCTTTTTCCAATCCGATGACGGCAAGTCTCCAAAGGTCGTGTCGGTAGTCGCCGTCAATAACCCGAATTCCTAATGATTGAGCGAATCGATCCAGTTCGTTTTTACGAATCAAATATTCTTTCACCGGATAAATATTCGGGTTATAGAAAAAGATCGTCGGACGCACGCCATTCTGCTGGAGCCACTCTAAGATGGCGGCAGAGCAGGGTGCGCAACAGGAATGCAATAGAACTTCTTTGGGGAGCGGTCCCAAAACCAGAGAACTCATGCTTATCAAAAGGAAAGACTAGAAACAAGACTAGCGCCGAAGTGGAAACCGGAAAGGAGAGACTTTTCGGTGCCGCTGTCGGCGCTGCTTTTCGCTTATTTATCCGCGAATATTCTTAGATAATCAATTAGGCTGTGGGACCGGATGTGGTCATTTCGGCAACTGCGCCGACCGGACCGGTTTCAGTCATTTCAGAGTCGTTTGCGGGAGCCTGCTGTGCAGCAGCTTCTGCTGCCTGCTGCTGAGCGATATCCTTATGAATCCACTGCAGAACTGTTGCGCGGTTAACTTTCGTTAACTGAGAAATAACGTTGTAGGACTTGCCTTCTTCCTTACGCAGACGAAGCACTTCGGCTTTCTGTTCAGGTGTGTAGGACTGCTGGCGAGCGCCATGTTCTGCACGGAAGGTCCCGATCAGGAAGCTGCGATGCCAGTCACGAGCTGTGTATACGGGAATATTGAGAGTTTTTGCACAATTTTTGTAGCTTCCGCCGGCCTGGAAAATCGCCAATGCTTTCTGACGAGTTTCGAAGGAGTGTCTGGGAAGAGATTTGCGGCGGGATGCGTACGGGGCCTTCGCAAAACGAGCCAGGCCTCTTGCTGTCTTGATTGTCTTTGGCATAACTAAATGCTCCGGTATGCTGATTATCAATGTGGTGGTTTGTAGTGCTCATCAAACTTGAATAACTATTTTATTATCCATGTTCTCTGAGCTATGAGTAATGATACCATTTAGGGTAAAAAAAGATTATTGTTGTTAATAACTAATTAAATAATATTTTTTTCAAGATAATCACCCTGACACGTTACCATTCCGTGCCTGACCTTAGTTTTTTTCCTATAAATCGTTCTACTATTCACTGACGATTCAATATAGGAGGAGCTCAATGTCGATACTCAAGCCCGGTTTGGAAGAACGGTACAAAAGGGTAAAACAATCACTTGCAGACGACGAAATGCGCTTCGGCAGAGAGCCGGGAAGCGTCTTTTTACTTCCGGTTTCAAAAACCTTCGGAATTAATGCTTTGGAGGAAGCAGTGAAGTGCGGCATGAGGGCCTTCGGGGAGAACTATGTTCAGGAAGGGTGCGAAAAAATCGAATACTTTAAAAAGCAGCATCCTGACTTGGAGATTACCTGGCACTTTATCGGGCATCTTCAGTCCAACAAAACCCGCCCTGTAGCTGAACATTTCGATTGGGTTCAGACGGTAGACCGCTTAAAAATCGCACAGCGGCTTTCTGAGCAAAGACCCGCAGATATGCCTCCCTTAAATGTGTTAATCGAAGTTCACATCTCTGACGAAGAGAGCAAAAGCGGCTGCCAGCCAGCCGACGTCCCGGCCCTAGCTCAAGCTATCACATTGCTTCCGAACTTAAAGCTTCGAGGCATCATGGCAATTCCGGCGCCCTCGGATACTGAAGAGGGCAAAAAGGCTCCTCTAAAAGAAATGTATGCCATCTTCCTGCATTTAAGAGATGAGCTGAATTTTGATATCGACACGCTCTCGATGGGCATGAGCTCGGATATGGCAGAAGCTGTGGAATGCGGGAGTACCATGGTAAGAGTCGGCTCGGCAATTTTCGGACCTCGTGACTACACCAAAAAGGAGTAAAAATGAATAGAAAAACAATCGCTTTCATCGGCGGCGGAAACATGGGAGAAGCCATCATTTCTAAGATGGTCTCAAGTGACTGGAAGGGCGATGATATTCACGTCATTGATCACAATGAAGAGAAATTGGAGCGTCTTTCTTCCGAATACGGTGTCCATGCTCATAAGGAACCCGGTTCGTGGCTTTCTGAGATCGATGCCGTTGTTCTTGCAGTCAAGCCGCAGCAGCTTGCTGAAGCCATCAAAGCCAGCAAAGAATGGATCGAAGACGCACTCGTAATTTCTATTGCGGCCGGCGTTCGAGTCAAAGACCTTGAGGCAATGATCGGTCACAACTGCATTTGCCGCACCATGCCGAATACTCCGATGAAAATCGGTCTCGGCGTCTGCGGACTTTATTCCACACCCGAAGCAGAACCCGACCATCGCTTTATTGTCAAAGTTTTTGCGGCCTGCGGCGATTTGATTTGGTGTACGAAAGAAGAAGAACTGGACGGAGTAACAGCCATCAGCGGTTCCGGCCCTGCTTATGTATTCAGATTTATTGAAGCGCTGACAGAAGCCGGACTTCGTTACGGATTCAATGACGTCCAAGCAAAGAGAATGGCCATTGCAACCGTTCTCGGGTCAGCCGAACTCGCCAAACGCAGCGGCGAGTCGCCGTCTGTCCTTCGTGAAAAGGTAACGAGCAAAGGCGGCACAACTTATGAAGCGCTCAAGGTCATGAATGACCGTCACTTTATGGAAATGATGCAGGATGCGATGGACGCCTGCAAGAAACGTGCCGTTGAACTCGGCGACGCTTTCCACGAAAGCGTAGAAGCAGCGGAGAAATAATTGATGCTGAGGCCTTCAAAGAAGGCCTCACTTTCTAAGCTTCCAAATACTTTTCTTTAGACTGATACCAGCGGGCAGCATGCTTTTCTGCCCGCGGATCTTTTTCTCGGATCCACTTATCCGCCATCGCCATGGCTTTCTCAACGAGGAAGCCGTCGGTTTCAAAATCAGCAAAACGAAGCAGGGCAGCTCCGCTCTGACGAGCGCCTAAAAACTCACCAGGCCCTCTCAACTCCAAGTCTCTTCTGGAAATTTCAAAGCCGTCTGTCGTGTCGTTGAATACCTGGAGACGTTCCTTGCCGATCTTTGAAAGCTGGTCTCCGAAAATCGCAAAGCAATAACTCTTGATCGATCCTCGGCCGACGCGTCCTCTGAGCTGATGGAGCTGGGCAAGCCCGAAGCGTTCTGCGTGTTCAATAACCATAATGGATGCGTTCGGAACGTCTACGCCCACTTCAATCACTGTTGTAGAAACTAAAAGCTTTGTTTCTCCCTTAACAAACCGATCCATGACAGCGTTTTTATCTTCCGGCGTCATCTTGCCGTGCAGAAGCTCAATCTTGAACTGAGGGAGGATTTGTTTAATCTCTTCACATGTTTCAGTGGCAGCGGTAAGGTCTACTTTTTCGCTTTCTTCGATCAGAGGGCAGACCCAATAGGCCTGCAGGCCGGCGGCTAAAGACTTGCCGATCCATTCGACCAAATCGCCTTTGCGGCTCATGGAAACTAATTTTGTTGAGATCTCTTGTCTTCCCGGAGGCAGTTCATCGATGACGGAGACGTCGATATCGGCTAGATAACTCATGGCCAAGGTTCGGGGAATAGGCGTGGCCGACAGCATGAGAAGATGCGGCATCATACCGTTTTGCTGTGCACGAATGGCTAATCTCTGATCCACGCCGAAACGGTGCTGCTCATCGACGATGGCGAGCCCCAAAGCCTTGAATTTAACGTCCGGCTGAATGATTGCATGAGTTCCGACCACCAGTTCGGCACCGTCTTCGATTGCCGCCAAGGCTTCACGCTTTTCTTTGGCCTTCTGTTTTCCGGAGAGCCAAACGACACGGACGCCGAAAGGTTCCAGCCAGGAAATAATCTTTTTAAAGTGCTGTTCAGCCAAAATTTCCGTCGGCGCCATAAGCGCCGCCTGGTAGCCTGCATCAATCGCCTGGCAGGCGGCAAGCGCCGCAACGACGGTTTTACCGCTTCCGACATCTCCCTGAACCAATCGGTTCATGGGGCGTTCGCTGCCGAGAGATTCGTAAATATCTTTCCAGACTCGAATCTGGGCCTTTGTCAGCTTAAAGGGCAGGGAATGGAAAAATTTTGCTGTCAAAGAGTTGTTGTCGCCTTTGCGCAGCGGCATCAACGGTCCTTTGTTCATATCCCGCATTTCACGAGATTTCTTCAGCGAAATCTGCTGAGCCAGAAGCTCATCGAATTTCAACCGCTGCCAAGCCGGATCCGTTCGATTCTGCAAAGGACCAATCGGAGCGCCGGCCTTAGGATGATGCAGAGAATTAATCGCTTCAGAAAGTCCCGGAAGGTGCAATTCATTACGCTCTTCTTCGGTCAAGAGGTCAGAAATATCCACGTCCATTAAGGCGCGGTCAATGCGTTTTCTCAGCCACAGCTGAGTCACACCTTCGCCGGCGGGATAAACAGGTGAAAGCGTTTTAGGAAGGTCGCTTTCGGGTTTCGGAGCGCGAACCTTGGGATGAATCATTTCAAGACCGCCGCCGAAAGCGGCACGCGGGTTTCCGTAGAGTCGGACACGTTTCCCGACTTTCAGTAAATCACGAATAGAAGGGTAGTAGTGAATAAACCGAACCTTGAGCATGTCGGTTTCGTCATCGACCCAAGCTTCAAAATTTCCGAACCGATTGTCGCTGTTATTGGTGACAACACCTTCAACCTGGGCGTCGACGCCGACTTCAAGTTCTTCGATCGGCGTAATGGAGGTCTCATCTTCGTAACGAAGAGGCAAATGAAGGACAAAATCCCAATCGCTGACCAAACCCAATTTCTTAAGGCGTTCGGCCAGAGGCGCCAATTTTTGTCCGGGTTTTCGTTTCCAAGAAATTTCTGCCACTTTCCTAACAGCCTATATCTATATAGAAGAAGAGCTGCCTGTAAGGCAGCTCGAATCCTCTTTTTTCGTGAGTCGAATGCTTTACACAAGCATTCTATCAATTAAGTAATCAACGGTTAGCACGCATATTCATTGTCAGTGCGTAACGGTCGCCGGGATGATAAGACTCTGAAATTTCGAGGATGTTCCGCTTAATACCCATGTAGTGGCGGAGAATACGGAGGCAAGGTGAGCCGACCTGAGCATCCAGATACATTGCGGCTTCTGCAGGAAGGGGAACGGCGGAAATCTTCTGGACGACTTCAAGACACTTTTCTCCGTATTCTTTCTCGATCAGTGTGGAAAGAAGAACCAACGGATTTAACCGAGCCAAATCCGGCAGACGGGAGTAAGCGGCGTTCACATAAACCGCCGTCCAAACAACAGGCTTTCCGTTGTCTGTCGGATTGGTTCGGACATTAGAAAAACGCAGGAAGCGCAGATACCTCTCGCATTCCAGTCTCTTTGCCAGTGCGTGGTCAACAACACATTCCTGAGTTCCCTGGACAACTCTTTTGTGTGTAGAGGACAAACCGTCGATATCCGCAAATGAGGTGTAGGTATGGGCATAGGTTTCGTCAAATCCTACGGATACGACTTTAGAGCCTAGTCTTGGCCACCGTTTAATCAGGCCCATGCGTGTGAGGTCTGCAAGTGCGAGTCGGACGGTATACCTACTAACGTTATATTTCTCACAGAGCTCCATCTCGGTTGGCAAATACGAATCGAGGGGATAATCACCGTTGGTGATACCACGAGTCAGATCATCTGCGAGCCTTACCCAGCGTGCGTTTTTCATATAAGGCCTTCTCAAATAAATTATCTTTTTATGACATTAATGTTACCCCTTTTTACCCCTATAACACAATAGGGATAATAGTTAGGAAAATCGAGTAAAAAGAATCACGTATGCCCGTGCATCTACTTAGTAATTTTAAAAATTTACCAAAATGGGAAATCTGACAAATGATAGGCATACCACTTAGAGAATTAGGTTGAAAAATCCCTATTCTGGGGAAGGAGGGAGAGAATCTCATTTCAGTCTATAAGTTTTTATATTTACCCCTGTAATAACACAGTAGTTTTTCTATGTAAAAAAAGAGTTTATATGAGGAATCCCCACTAAAAACCTCTTGCCAAACAGGGCGGTTTTCGTTTTATTAATTCGATGTGGCTATTTTATCGAGAGGGGTTATTTTAGTAAGCAAAAATGACAATTTTTTCGACTCTGACAAAACACCAAAAACTCAAGTAGTAATCAATAGGCAGACGAAATCTCGGGAAATCCTGGGCCCCTTGGGATGAATCGCGGTATTTAGAAGAAATTTCACCTCAGTGTCTGCGATTGAAGGAATAATTTTGTTACTCCTCGAGAAATTCTGCAAAAATGACGGCACAAATAGGAGACAACGATAATGGTTTACCGACTTGTGTGTTCTTTAGTCTATGGAATATGCATCGCTTCAAGCGGCTATGCAGCTGCGCAATCCTCCGAAATCGTAAAAGAGGAACCGGCTGTCCAGACAGAGGAAAAAACAGAGGCAGCAAATCCGGCGCCAACCCAAAAAGCAAGCGCCGAAAAAGAAGTTAAACCTGCTGAAACAGTTTTAGAACCAAGAGAGTCAGAGGAACAACTTCTTGCTCGACAAAAGAAGATCAAAGAGTTAATCGAACAAGCTGAAGTGCAGTTGTACGGGGAAGGCGTTCCTGTTGATCTCTCCAAAGCCGCCGTTCTTTATGGGCAGGCAGCCGATCTCGGAAGTCCGAAAGCCATGATGCGATTGTCGGCTCTTTATAGAAAAGGTACCGGTGTCGAACTATCTCAGGAAAAAGCTTTTGAGCTCATTCAAAAAGCCGCTTCACTTGACTATGCTCCAGCACAAGCCGCTCTAGGTATTTCCTATCTTGAGGGCAGAGGCGTCGAAAAAGACGAGAACTTGGGCTATGACTGGATTCGCAAAGCCGCTGAAAACGGCCATGCGCTCTCCAGAGTGATGACCGGTGAACGTCTGCTTTCTCAAGCAGATAACGAGCAGTCCAAGCAAACAGGGCAGGAATATATTGATTCCATCCTTCAAAACGCTTCTCCTCAAGAACTTTATACGATTAGTTATTCCTTCGGACACGGCTTACGGCTGACAAAGAATCCTGAAAAGGCCAGATATTGGGCAAAAGCCGCCGCGGACAAGGGAAGTGTTAACGGTACATACTATCTAGGCGAACTGTATTGGAATGCCAAAGAAGTGCCGGAAGCGCTTAAATGTTTTGAAAAAGCAGCTGAGATGGGCTTGACGGCTGCTGAACTCCAAACAGGAAGAATTTATCTTTACGGCGCTGAGGGTGTTGCCAAGAATCCTGCAAAAGCCGTTTACTGGATGAAAAAGGCCGCTCCCATCGCTTCTAATGAAGATTTACTGACTTTAGTCGGACTAGAGTTATCCGGACCTCGTGCGGTTAAAAACCATGAAGACGCCCAAAAGTATCTTGACATGTACATCGCTCGGGCTAAGCCGGAAGAGCTGGAAGAAAACGCTGAGAAATACTGGAACGGTGTCGGCGTACGCAAAAACTTCGATATCGGCGGGGCCTTGGCTCTAGCAGCCGTGCAGAAAGGCAATAAAGCGAATGTCTGCAGCTATGCCATGAAGTTAGCCACTCCGAATTGGTTCGGAGGCGATCCTGTCACCGCTTATGCAATTTTGAACGATTGCGTACTTCAAAAAGGTGCCCCGGAAGAAGAGGTCAAAGCCTTTGAAGCTTTGGAAAAGAGAATGAGCGCTGAAGACCTCAGAAAGGCCCAGAATTTAAATGGTGAGGACGCTATTGAGGCCATCAAAATTCGTCGAGTCTATTTAACAAGCAAGTAACTTCTTTTACGATAATTTTCGGCCGATCTTCGCGAATTGCGACGATCGGTTTTTTTCATGCTCGCCATTAGGCTTTTAATGGCTCGAGTAGACAAAAAAGCCAGAAAAGCTTTTGGAGATACAGAAGAAAAACAAGTAAGCAAGCTTAAATAAGCGATGCTCTTAGGAAATTCTGAAGTGGAAGTTGATGGTGGAGATAATGGGGATCGAACCCACGACCTCTGCATTGCGAACGCAGCGCTCTCCCAGCTGAGCTATATCCCCACCGGCGTGAAAACTCACAGGCAGAATGATGCACTAAATTACAAATAATTTCAACTTCAGCAAAAAAAATATTTTTATCTACGGAGATAAAAAGTTCGAAAAGGCGTTCGGAGAATCTGTCATCTCTGATGGTTTTATTTGGAATATGGTCCATATTGGTGGCAATGAAAAGGATAATAAACGAACGCGGCGGAAACCTTGGCGACTCAATGCACGAAGAAATCGCCGCTGTTTACAAAGGCTCAAACGATGAGGAAACCTTCACGGCAGCATTCATGTTTATGGAGTACTACCTCGACTTTTTGTTCAAAGGTTGTCGTAGTCGTAGCTTTCAGCTCGAAGACAGTGCCGAGAAATGGATTCTTCGTGATCTAGACATAGAAAACAGATGGGCTGAACCGTTGCCTTCCATCTTCGACTAACATTTAGGCTTGCTGTTTTATTGAAAAAAGGCGAGCTCAAATGATTCAGGATTATTTTTCTCTTGATAAGAAGGGCGATGACTATCTTCTTCTTCGTATCATCAACAAAGTTGACTTTGAAGAGGAGGTCGTCTGGGCTCGCGATTTCTCTTCATCTGATCGAAGTGACATTTCTAAGCCCGTCGAGCATTTAATGAGTTATCTGAAAGGCGGCTTCGATTCTCTTTCTGAATGGAACGGAGATATGGAAGGATTCCATTCATCTATTCAGCATTTCGGATTTGAAAATCTTCTGAGGACCGACAATCTCATTCCCGCATTCATTTTGAGGAAGGATGCAAAAACACCAGAAATCAATCAGTTGATTTTCAATGAATTGGAGAAAGAAAGAGAAACCTTGGGAGGTAAGGAGCTTGAGACGAAGGTCGGCCTCCTTCATGAGGCACTTTCTTCCATCGGCGCAAAGTCATACCAACCCAAAGACCCTGAAGCCACCGTTCCGGTCCCTTTAAGTTTGATTTTTAATAAAGATTGGAACGCTGTCGGCGCGCTATTGGAAAACTATTCCTAACCGACAGCGTTGTTAGAGACGATTAGATAGGCTCAGGAATGGCGCGCTGCAGCTTCAGCAGTGTCTTTCTGATCATCGTAGACGGGGCCCAGTCTTCTTTTGCTTTTCTTAGACCCGGAATACCGAGGTCTTCTTCGCGATTAATCTGTGTAAAGCGTTCAGGCAAAGTCTTGCACAAAGCGCTGGCTAAAGCAGGGTAGGCACCGGTAACAGTGCGATCAGCCTTTTCAATATGAACGGAGAAAATGTTTTCACCAACATCGGAACCATAGGTGAAGCCGTACATATTGTCGCCGTCCATTAAAGCGCCGCCGATAAGACGGAATTCTTCAAAATGATCGAAGGCAAGTTCGATAGCCTCGCGCTCGGCTTCAAGACTTTTCGTCATTTCGCCGTAATTGGCGTACCAGTTCTTCAGAAATACTCTTGCCTTTTCAATCAGTTCGGGCGTGAAAGGTACGAACTGAGCGTTCGGATAGGCCTTATAAAATCTCTTATTGAAATTGCGCTTTCCGTGCAGTTCTCTGCCTTCCAGGTTTTCGATCTTGTCGCGTTCATAGACATAATCCCACCAGGAATTAGAAGAGACTGTGATGAAGTTGCGATATCTCATCAACTCGGAAATTCTTTCTGTCATGAACGTAAAGCGTCCGAACAAGATCACCGGTTCCTTGCAGCATTGACATTCTGAAGCGATGTCTTCAATGATGGCTAAAGCGTTTTCACTGCGAAGAGGAATGACATAAGCAGGCGGAATATCCGGATACGGTGCCCAGTTCAATACTAATTCGCCCTGAGAAATTCCCCACTTAATGTTGTATTCCTTGGCACGTCCGAGGACGGATGCGATGGAAAGATTGCAGTCTCCGTTCTGAAGTTTTGGCAGTTGTTCTTGGAGAAGCGGTAATTCGTTAAGCGTGACGGGTTTTAATTCGATCGGCATGTTGTGGTTCGATTGTATGAATTCAACGGAGAATATACTATTCAGATAAGGAACGATTATAGTTTTGCGCTCCGTATCGAGCACCGGACATCTTCAAACGCAGGCAGGCCCATGGATTTCTCTCAAGTGGACGGCATCTTACACATTCATCTGGATAACTTTTTTATCCTCGGCATCGCCTGTCTTTGTTATTTCCTCGGCCGCTGGATTAAATCCGAAATTAAGCTTTTACAGGATCTCTCCATTCCCGTTCCGTTTATCGGCGGATTGCCGGCAGCGATTATTTTTGCATGTCTAAAAATTTCCAAGACTGCTGTCATTGTCTTAAATCCTGATCTCAATGCCCTGATTTTTCAGTTCTTTCTAACCATGATGGCTTTGATGGGAAGCTGGAAGCTCATCAAAACAGGTTTTGTTATTTCAATCATGTTTTGGTCTCTGGCGATGGTACTCGGTGTACTTCAGGCGCTCATCGGACTGACCGCAGCTCAGGCTTTAGGGCTGCATCAGCACCTCGGACTCCTTATGGGAACCCTCTCCATGATGGGAGGAACTGAGACGCTCACCAATTTCATCCCGGCAGTTGAGCATCTGGATAAATTCTCCGGCGCCGCCCAAGCCGCCATGGGCGTTGCAACGCTCGGTATGGTTTGCTCCATGATGGTTAGTGCCCCGATGGGTGAGTACCTCATCAAAAAATATTCCCTCAAAAATCCGAGCCGCAGTGAATTCGATAATGCCCGGCTCATTCGCTCCATCGAACGAAGCGATAAGCCTTTTTATCAAACGCATACTATCGAGTGCATCAAGATCATTGCCATCTGTTTTGTCTGCATGGCTTTCAGTCACCTCATCAAACAGAAATTTTTAGCGGATGTCTTAATTCCGGACTATACAGTCTGTATGGTTTGCGCCCTGGTTGCCCGGAATTTTGCAGACACGACGGGCTGGTTCAGCGTCGACGGATTGGCGCTGAGGACCTTGACGAAGATTTTTCTGATTCTTTTCATTTTGGTTTCAACTTGCGCGCTCCAGCTGGACCTGATTTTTGATCTTTCGGCGCCGATTGTTGCCGTATTCTTCCTTGAGTTGGTCGTGAATGTCCTGTTTGCTCGCTTTGTCTATTTCAATCTTCTCGGCAGAGACTTCCGAGGCATGCTCATAGCGGTCGGGGGATTAGCTTTCTCCATGGGGATGGCGGCCAACGGGCTCAGCAACATGCAAAGTCTTTGCGAAAAGTACGGTCCCAACACAGACGGCTTCCTCGTGGTCTGTGTCGTGGGCTTGATTCTGTTGGCGATCTCCAATACGCTTTTAATAAAATTTTTACTCACTATTTTCTAGATTGAAGAGGTTACGAAATGGCTGATGAAATCGTTCTCCACGTCACAGAAGCAAATTACGAAGACACCGTTGTGAAATGTGACAAGCCGGTTCTCTTAGCAATCGGGGCTCCTTGGTGCATCGACTGCAAACGAATCGAACCGATGTTCATGGAATACGCCCAGAAGTACCATGACAAAATTCAGTTTGCTCACTGCGATTTCGATACCGAAGCAGGGCTCAACGCCAAGTTCCGCGTCCGCCACATCCCGACATTGCTTTTGATCCGCAAAGGCGAAATCCTGGATACTTTGGTTGAACCGAAAAAAGTTGAAGCCTTCGACGAGTTCGTCCAGAAGGCTTTGAAAGAAATCTAATTTCTATATTGCTTGCTTAACCGCGGCTAGCTTCCGCGGTTTTTTCTTAAGATCACTGGCAGGAAATCTCACGCAAAAAGAGAAGTTTTCTTTTGCTCTTCAGAGCTAAACAGTCAAAATTTGAAGACACCTCAAAAATGGAAATAAAAGAAATCATTGAAAACAAAAAACATTACCTTCCATTGCTGTTGTTGGTTGACGAGCAAGAGGACATGATTGACCTCTATTTAAGTCGAGGCACTATGTATGTTCTCAACGACGGAGGCTTGAAAGGAGAATGCGTTGTGACCGACGAAGGTGATGGCATCCTTGAAATCAAAAATCTTGCAGTTCGACAAGACAGCCAGAGAAAAGGCTACGGAAGACAACTCGTCGAATTCCTCGCTAGTACTTACAAAGGAAAATATTCCGTTTTACAGGTCGGCACAGGCGACAGTCTATTGACGGTTCCGTTTTATGAAAAGTGCGGATTTATCCGTTCGCATGTCGTTAAGAATTTCTTCAAGGATAACTACGACCATCCGATTTATGAGTGCGGTCATCAGCTCCTAGACATGATTTATCTTCGAAGAAAGTTGTAGGTTTCCGTTTCGGTTATAAGCCACAGAGCTCAGGCAGAATGCTTGTTTTGAAGGACATGGGAAAGGTTGGTTGGCTGTCCTTCTATACCTGACACTTCTGCTATCCGAAACTTCCGCTCACGTACTGACGCGTTTTTTCTTCGGTGGCATTTGAAAAAATCTGTTTTGTCGGACCGTGTTCAACCAGCTCGCCCATGTAAAAGAAAGCGGTGTTGTCCGAAATTCGCATCGCTTGCTGCATGTTATGCGTAACGATGACAATGCAAAGATCCTTTTTAAGTTCCTCCATACCTTGTTCAAGCTTTTCGGTAGCAATCGGATCCAAGGCGCTGGCCGGTTCATCCATAAGTAGCACTTCGGGTTCTACGGCTAAAGCCCTTGCTATGCATAATCTTTGCTGCTGACCGCCGGAAAGAGAAAGGGCAGAGTCCTTCAGCCGATCTTTAACTTCGTCCCATAACGCCGCTCTTTTGAGACTTTCTTCAGCTTTATCCATCAAAAGTGATTTATTTCTAACGCCCGAAACTTTCAATCCGTAGACGACATTTTCAAAAATGCTTTTCGCAAAAGGCGTAGGTCTCTGGAAAACCATGCCGATCCTGCGCCGTAACTCAACGACATCACAGTGCTGATGGTTGATTTCTTCTTCTCCGAATTTGATGGATCCTTCCAGGCGTGCTCCTTCAATCAAATCGTTCATCCGATTCAAAGTACGAAGAAAAGTACTTTTACCGCAGCCTGAGGGACCGATTAAGGCTGTGATTTCTTTTTTATTAAATGAGAGAGAAATATTTTTTAATACCTGTTTTGGGCCGTAATAAAAATTCAAATTAGATGCGCTCAATTTCGGATATTCATTATTTATTTGCATATTCATTTTTGCAATTTTCACAATTCATTTTCAAATTCGCAAAAATTGTATTTTGCTTTTATGACAAATAAATGTCAGGAATATGTCAATTTAATGACAGGTTACTCATTGATTTATTGTCATAAAAATTTCACGGAAATGTAATTTTCCTGTCATTTTTAACTTCTACTATTCGCCGTGTTCGCAGGAGAAAAAACAACTTTTTCTGCTGAACAAAAAAAATTAGTTAATAAAACATAGGAAAATTTATGAGAAAAAATTATTTAATTTCTTTACTTGCTTTATCTGCCATGGCGGTTTCAACTTCTACCATGGCAAAAGAAAATGTGACGGTATCCGGTTCTACAACGGTTTTACCGGTCATGCAAAAAATCTCCGAGCACCTCATGCAAAAAGATCCCTCAGTCGTTATTGAACTTTCCGGAGGAGGTTCGGGCAGCGGAATTAAAGCCTTGAATGAGCAGCTCACACAAATTGCTATGAGCTCGAGAAAAATCAAAGATAAAGAGGTCAAGGCTGCAGGAGAAAAGGGCGTTAAACCCTTCGAGATCCAAGTCGCCGTTGACGCCATCGTGCCGATCGTCAATCCTAAAAACTCTTTGAACAGCCTTTCCTTGGACGACCTTAGAAAGATCTACAAAGGCGAGATCAAGAATTGGAAAGAAGTCGGCGGCAACGATGCTCCGATTGTCTTGGTGTCTAGGGATTCTTCTTCGGGAACCTTTGAATCTTGGGAATCTCTGGTCATGAAAAATCAGCGCGTCAGCCCGAGGGCACTGCTCCAAAGTTCCAACGGAACCGTTGTTCAGACCGTATCCAAGAATCCTAACGCCATCGGATACGTCGGTCTCGGCTACGTCGTTCCGGCCATCAAGGCCGTTGAACTCAACGGAATAAAAGCAACACCGGAAACCGCAAAAGACGGCAAATGGCCGCTCTCACGTGACCTCTATCTTTATACAAACGCTCAGCCCCAAGGCGCCGTTAAAAAAGTAACGGACTTCTGCTTATCAGATGAGGGCCGGGGACTCGTCAAAGAGGTCGGCTTCATTCCTCCGGCAAAACCATAATTTCTTATTTTTCCGACAGAAAGCTTGAAGATCGAAGTAAGCTTTCCAACCATTTTGGTCCTTTTTGCTGTGACCGGCACTGAATAGCCGGAGCCGTAAAAGCGATTGAAATCTCGGAGTCTTCTAGTGAAGCGAACCATCAAGGATTTCATTTTTGAAAAATCTCTTCTTTTCTTAGCTCTTCTTACACTTGCCGGCCTCGCCGGAATCGTCTGGTTCTTATTTAAAGAGGGCATGCCCGTCCTCGATACGATATCTCTTAAACATTTTCTAACCGGCCACGACTGGTATCCGACGGAAGATCCTCCGTCATTCGGCATATTTCCTTTAATCATCGGATCCGTTTCGGTAACACTGCTTGCCGCTGTCATGGCCATACCTCTCGGAATTCTCTGCGCCATTTACTTATCTGAGATCGCCTCATCTCGGCTTCGCTCAATCTTCAAACCTTTTATTGAGCTTTTGGCAGCCATGCCTTCCGTGGTTATCGGCTTTGTCGGCATGACCGTTTTGGCGCCTTTCCTGCAGGATTATTTCGGAGCACCGACCGGACTGAATGTATTGAACGCCGCCATATTGCTCGCTCTCATGGCTGTCCCGACTATCTGCACCATTTCAGAAGATGCGCTTCGCTCAGTTCCGAGAAGCCTTAAAGAATCTTCCTTAGCCCTCGGCGCCACGCATTGGGAAACACTCACCACCGTCACAGTCCCTGCCGCATTTTCCGGAATTGCAACCGGAGTCATGCTGGGTTTAAGCCGTGTCATCGGGGAGACTATGGTGGTATTGATGGTAGCAGGCGGAGCCGCACTCATTCCCGAAAGCCTGTTTGATCCGATCAGACCCATGCCGGCTTCTATTGTTGCTGAAATGGCAGAGTCTCCGTTCGGAAGCAGTCATTACCACGCCTTGTTTGCCATCGGCATCGTATTGTTTTTCTTTACTTTTCTCTGCAACTTGGCTGCCTTTCTCGTTTCGCAGAAATACAAGTTAAAAGCTTCGAGCTAAAACAGGAACTTCTATGAATCTAACAATGAACATAAGAAACAGAAGAACATATAAAGAGCACGCAGGGCTTTTTATGATCAAGTCGGCCGCTTGGATTGTGGTTGCATTATTTCTTTCCTCACTCGGATACATTGCCTATCACGGAGCCGGAACACTTTCACCGTCCTTTTTGTCAACGTTTCCTGAAAAAATGATGGAAGAGGGCGGAATCCTCCCTTGCATTATCGGCACTGCGATTCTGTCCGTCGGTGCCATGGCCGTTGCGCTGCCTCTGGGAATTGCCTGTGCTGTCTGGCTGAATGAATATGCAAAGGAAGGCCCGCTCAAAAAACTTATTACCTTGGCTGTTGCCAATCTTGCCGGTGTTCCTTCCATTGTTTTCGGATTATTCGGCTTGGCCTTCTTTGTCACCGTCTGCGGTTTGGGTGTGAGTGCGATCGCGGGGATCCTAACTTTAGCGGTGCTCACGCTTCCGATTGTCATCAATACCGTGAGAGAAACGCTTTCTCAAATACCGAACAGCTGGAGAGAATCTTCTCTTGCTTTGGGCGCCAGTAAGACCCAAACCGTTTTAAGAACAGTTCTTCCTGCTGCACTTCCGGGAATATTGACCGGCGCCATCTTAGGTCTAGCCAGAGCGGCCGGAGAAACCAGCGCCATTATGTTCACTGCGGCGGTGGTTTCGACAACCAATTTGCCAAATTCTCCGTTCGCCGCCGTCATGTCTCTGCCGTATCACATCTACGTATTAGCAACGACAGGCATGAATCCCGACAAGGCGGTACCGATTCAATGTGCAACGGCCCTCGTTCTTTTAATGACCGTATTTGCGTTGAATCTGATTGCTTTCTATATCCGACAAAAATCCTCGAAGCGACCGGCGTAACAAGTTCTTAGAGTCGGTTACAATGGCTTTTTCCAACCGAAGCGGGCGTCCGTCAAAGGACGACCCGCTTCAATTTCTTCAATGGCAGCAAGAAAGTCTTCTTCGGTTTTACTTTTAAAGATGTTTTTAAAAGCCTTCGGATTTTCTTCAAAAAGATTAGCCTGGAAGAACCAAAACTCTTTCATACGCATCATTGCATTCCGGCGGTTCTGGAAGGCTTCCGTGTAAGCATCGAAAAGGGCGGTTGTGAAATTTTTAATCTCTTCAAGGCTGGCTGCAGGGCCGCCTTTGTATTTACGGAAGAGTGCGGGATCTGCCATCAGCGCACGACCGACCATAAGCATCTTCGGATCACGGAAAGTCTTAGAGAAATCTGTCATGTCGGCCGTCGTAATCATGTCGCCGTTTACACCCAGCGGAAATGGAATCTCATCAAGATGCTCAAGGAGCGCCTCTTTTCTGACCTCTCCTTTGTATTGATCCGTCTTCAAACGCATATGGACAATCAAAAGAGAAAGGGGATACTTCTTATATAAATTGAGGATGTCTCCGAACTCTTCCGTATTCGCCCATCCCAATCTTGTCTTAATGGAAATAGGAATGTCGATGCCGGCACTGAAAATTTCATCCAGGAAACGTTCCAATGCGTAAAGATCTCTTAAAAAGCCGGAACCTTTTCCTTTGGCAACGACCGTGCCGGAAGGGCAGCCGAGATTTAAATTGACTTCCTTATAACCCAAATCCTGAAGAGCTTTGGCGGCCCAGATGAAATCGGCGGAACGGTTGCTCAAAAGCTGTGGAACCACCGGAATACCGGCATTTACTTCAGGTGAAAGTTCCTTCAGATGTCGATCCGTGAACTTCGGTTCGACAGTGGGCGTGATGAAAGGAATGTAATAAAGGTCAGTCCCGCCGAAATACTGATGGTGCAAACGACGGAACACTGCCGTCGTTAATCCTTCCATTGGAGCTGCTGCTAATAACTGACCATTCATTTCTCTTCTTACCTCATTTGAAGGCGTAATTTTAGTGGAGCTGAAGAAAAAATCCTTCTAAAACAAAGTGTATTGCGTGTGAAAGTTTTTCTAAACGCTTGATAGTCCTGACACGGGACTTCCATGTTTCATTTATCAAAGAAAAAATTAGATTAAATTTACATTTAGTTTCATTTATTAAGAACATATCTATTTTATTTTTATATGGACAATATTATTATGTGCATATTGAAATTCAATTGATTGTCAGGAGAAAGAACATGACGATTACATTAAAGAAGAACAGTGTTGATGTCCGTGTCGAACTTCGCCGCAATGACAGCGACTTCATCGGTGATGACCGCGCTTACTACACTTACTTTTTCAGCAAAGCCGGCTGCTTCGGCTCTGCCAAAGTGACGGAAAAAGAGGTTTATCCGATCGACTGCGAATCTTTCACAACGAAAGAAAGAGAAAACTTCAAGGACGCCTTGGCTTCTCTGCAGCCGGACATTCTCAAGCTTGCTTCTTTCCTCAACAAAGAAAATGAGAACAAGGGCGACTTGGAAAGCACCCTAGATCTTCAGTGGGCTCTGGCTAAAAGAGGCCGTCCGAGCTTAGACGACAAACCTCTGATTCGCACAACGATCATGCTGACAGAAGAAGATAAGGAAAAGCTTAAAGTCTTGGGCGGTTCTTCCTGGATTCGCAACCAGATCAGAATGGCCAGAATCGGCGAGATCCAATAAAAAAGCGACCCGAAGATCGCTCGTAATACCGGGGGCCGGCAGAAATGCCGGCCTCAAGTTTTATTACTTAGCAGCCTGAGCAACTTGTGCAGCCTGCTGACCGGCAATACGACCGAGAGAAGAGTAGGTTGCACCGGCAATGACATCAAGCTCTGTGGAGTCAGTCTTAACGATTTCGTCTTTCAGATCGGTGAAGACCTTCTGAGACAAGACCGGATTTTCCTGTTGTTTAAGAATATCGACGTTCTTAATTTTGCCGTCTTCAAAAACAACTTTGATTTCACCGTCTTTACCGATACCGGAACCTTCTTGAGTAATGGTAGCTGCGGTCGCTGTGGCGGAGAGGAATAACGCAGCAAGAATAGCCGCGCTGAGCTTAACGATTCTCATAGATTCTCCTAGAGAAAGTAAATAAAAACAACAGGATAATCTTGCAAAAGCAGACAAAATTGTTTCGTTTTAGACGCAAATTCTTGGTCCTTGTACTTAAGTGTTTCAACGGATCACGACTAATAACCCATTCAGAGCGCTTTGCTTACTAACTGCTTGAATCACTGCTGAAGGAGCGGCTTCTGCTTGGTGCGCAGTTTTTTCTCGAAAAATATATTGTTTCCTATCTGTATAATTCCTGTGGAACGCAACGCAAGATTCATAGAAACAGCCCCACAATATATTATGGATGAAATTCTTGGGAAACTTGCCGTAATTCTTGGCATAGACGAGTAAAGTCTTCATTACCCTCTGTGCTCTTGTTCCTGACGCAGAGCCGGAAAAGGAACATGATTACGAAGACGAAGAAAAAACCGATACCTAAAAAGAGGCCGACTTTAGTTCAGAGACCGGCCTCTGCTAGGTAATACTGCAATATTTCAGAAAGACGACTGTTGTTATTGATTTTGGCTAGTTGGCTTAGCCTCTCCAGCGAAGCATTCTTAATCCGTTCGCCACAACAATGAGACAGGTACCGGTATCCGCAAATACCGCCATCCACATGGTTCCGATGCCGGCAAGCGTCAGAACAAAGAAGATAAGCTTGATCGAAAGAGCAATCACAATGTTTTCAACCAGCAGCCGGAAAGTCTTCTTCGAGAGTTTGATGAATTCGGGCAGCTTGCGGAGGTCATCATCCATCAGGGCGACGTCAGCAGTTTCAATCGCAGTATCGGTACCGGCAGCGCCCATGGCAAAACCGATGTCGGCACGAGCAAGAGCAGGAGCGTCATTGATGCCGTCCCCGACCATACCGATCACTTCACGCTTAGCAATGCTGTCCACTAAAGACTGCTTATCTTCAGGAAGGAGATTGCCTTTCGCTCTATCCACGCCGACTTTCTCGGCGATCTGGCGGGCTGCCTTTTCATTATCGCCGGTAAGCATAATGGTCTTAACGCCCAGACCTTTCAGCTGACCGATAACTTCAGGCGCATTTTCCTTGATGCTGTCGGCAACGCCGAAATAAGCCAGAACTTTCTTAGCAGAAGCAAAGATCAAAGGCGTGTAGCCGTGATCCGCCAGTTCAGACACTTTGGCGCGAACGGCTGGACCGTTCAGATAAAACTTATCAAGGCCCTTGATGTTGCCGAGATAGTATTCGGTTCCGTCGATTTCACCGATAACACCCTGACCGGGAGCAGCATAGAAGCCATGGACTTCTTTTTGTGCAGTCGGTTTCTGCTGAGCAGAATAATCGGAGACGGCTTTACTAACCGGATGGTCATTACGAACAGCCAAAGCAGTTGCGAGATCAAGGATTTCCTCATCGGTCAGACCGGCACCGGCATTTTCGAACGTGATGACAGCAGGTTTGCCTTTCGTCAAAGTACCGGTTTTATCAAAGGCAATACTCTGCAGGCTTCTGCCTTTTTCTAGATAGACACCGCCCTTAATCAAAATTCCGCGGCGAGCAGCGGTTGCCAAACCTGAGACGATCGTTACCGGAGTAGAAATCACCAGAGCGCAAGGGCAGGCAATCACCAGAAGTGTCAGGCCTTTATAAAGCCAGTCCAGCCAATCTCCGCCCACGAACAGAGGAGGAATCACCGCAGTCAGAACAGCAATAAGAAATACTGTCGGCGTATAGACCTTAGCGAAACTGTCCACAAAACGCTGTGTCGGAGCGCGGGAGCTTTGAGCCGATTCAATCGCGGAAATGATTCGAGCGGGCATCGAATTATCAATGTCGGACTCTGCACGATAAGTAATCGTTCCGTTCTTATTAATAGTGCCTGCGAAGACTTTGTCTTCCGGTTTCTTTTCAACCGGCATGGACTCGCCGGTAATCGGAGACTGGTCAATCGAAGTCTGACCGGAAAGCACGACACCGTCCACGGGCAGGCGTTCTCCCGGAACCACACGTACGACCTCGCCGATTTTGATGTCTTTGGCAGGAACTTCAACAAACGTTCCGTCTCTCTCTACTCGGGCTGTTTGAGGGGCCAGAGAGAGAAGGCTGCGAATCGCGCCGCGAGCGCGGTCCAAAGAAAGCTGTTCAATCGCTTCCGAGAGTTCAAACAGAACCATGACCATTGCAGCTTCAGGCCAAGATCCGATCAAAACAGCGCCGGTAACCGCAACTGCCATCAAGGCATTCATGTTGAAATTCAGGTTTCGGACCGCGATGAATCCTTTCTTGTAAGTGCCCAAGCCGACTAACGCAATGGCAGCGACTGCAAGCGCAATGGAAAGCCATTCGGGCATGCTGAGGTACTCACAGGCTTCGGAAGCCGCTGCAATCACAATACCGAGAATGTATTTCCACCAGGCAATCTTGGTCGGTTTGAATTCGGAGAGTTTCGGCTTTTCATGGGCCTCAAGAACTTCCGGGGTGTAATCGAGAGATTTGATTGCAGCAACAATCTCCGGAAGCATTCCTTTCGGGTAAGAAACCGTAAGAACCCGATTCATTAAATTGAACTGCAGGCCGCTCACGCCTTTCATGCCGTTAAGTTTTTTGCGAATCAGACCTTCCTCAGTCGGGCAGTCCATCTGTTGGATTCGAATCTGAGTCGTCTCTTTGCCTTCGTTGGTGCGCATCTTAAGTTTCAGATTATTCGCGTCAAAAGCCTGCTTGATCGCCGGAAGAGCCTCCGGTGTATGAATAATCTTCAAGCCGTCCGGATTTAAACCGACGTCCTTAACACCTGCAATCGCACCGAGGGTAGAGAAGAGCAGACGGTATTGAGAAGGATCAACGCCGGAAACATCCCAATCGGTGTCCATGCTGTTTTCGACATGTTCATGATCATGACCGCAACAGCAGCTATCATGGTCATGATGATGTCCTTCTTCATGAGTGTGACCATGTTCACAGCAGTGGTCATGGCCTTCCTCACCGTGGTCATGACAGCACATTTCATGCTTTTCTTCATGATCGTGAGCGCAGCAGCAGTGGTGTTCTTCATCGTGATCCTCATGCTTGCAGCCGCAATGTTCCGCGCCATGATGATGACCACAGCCGCAAGATTTTTCAGCGTGGTCAGCTTCATGATGATAGCAGCATCCGTGTTCATGTTCATGAGGAGTTGACTTTTCACTCGCTTGAGAAACAGCCTTTTTTTCTCCATCTGAAGGGAAAGCCGTTTTGTTGTCAGTGTTTGTTAACGACATGATTTTTCATACTCGTTTTGTTAATATACCGACATTAAAAACCCTGAAGTAACTTCAAGGTCAAGCGATTTTTTATAGGTGTTTATGCGGATAAGTGAATTAGCAAAGAAAGCAGGCTGTACAGTGGAATCCATTCGTTTCTACGAAAACCACGATCTCATTCCCTGTCCTCCCAGAACGGAGTCGAATTATCGTGTTTACGGCCCTGCCCATCTTTCCCGTTTGCTCTTTATTCGACACTGCCGATCTTTGGATCTCTCTTTAAATGAGATTAAGACGCTGGCAGATGTGATTGAAAACAGCGAGAAGGGCGAGCTCATTCGGGCACACACCATCGTGGAGGAACATCTGAAAGCGATCGATCAAAAGATCGAGGATTTGAATCATCTTCGCGATCAGCTAAACAGCCTCCATAGCCGCTGCCATGGCGAAGACCATGATCACGGCCGCTGCGGATTAATTGAAGAACTCACAAAATAATAAGAACCAAAGAAATACGTATGGATCAATATAAAGAAGGCCAATTCCGCATGGATTTTGAAAACACCGGAAGAGCCAACCGCAAACGAAGAATCTTCCTCGATACCGAAACCACCGGTATGAGTCAGGCTACGGATCGAATTGTCGAAGTCTGCGCGATTGAAGTCGATGATGACTTCAATGAGATCGATAGCTTTCATGCATTTATTAACCCTCAGAGAAAAGTGCCATGGTTTGTCACGCGCATTCATGGATTAAACAATGAGTTTTTGGATGACAAACCGATTTTTTCCAATATCGGAAGAGACCTTCTTCTCTTTTTAGAAGGGAGTGAACTCTGGGCGCATAACATGTCGTTTGATGCCGGAATGCTTAATGCCGAATTTGCACGTAATCGTTTGCCGACATTAGAAAAAGTGGATTGCCGACTGAACTGCACACTGCAGCTTGCCAGAAGCACATTCCCGGGACAAAAGAATTCTTTGGACGCCTTGTTGGACAGGTTTGCTATCGATCGCTCGGAGAGAAGACTGCACGGAGCAATGATAGACACTCGTTTATTGGTAAAGGTATACCAAAATTTAGTAAGCTACCGAACCAAAACTAGCTAGTTTTACAAAATAAATTAGCATTTGTTCGAATAATTGTCTAATATGTAGATTGCCTGATTTGAAAACAGGACACTACATTATGAAAGAATCTCCTACCACAGTAACAAAAAAACAGGGTTGGGGCGGCAAACGGGCTGGTTCGGGCAGGAAGCCCGGTCCGTACGCAGGCACTTCCAAAGTTACCACGATCGTTTTGACGGCAGCTCTGATAGAAAAATTGCATAAGCTCGGAGGTTCTTCCTGGGTCAGAGAACAAATTATCAAGAGCAAGGATGATCTGCTTCCTGCAGAAAAACCAGAATCCCTTGCTTCTCTGACATCCATCGGCTCTTATTTCAATTCCACAGAAGAGGATCCGCTGTCCGCATGTTTGGTCCGAAATCCTGAAGAAACCGTCTTCTGCATTGCCGAGGACGATACAATGAAGGATTCCGGCATCGACTTCGGCGATCTTTTGATCGTGGACCGTTCTGCGGATCCGCAAAACGGTTCCATGGTTGTGGTGCATACTGCTGACGGTTATTCCATCAGAAAGTTTTTACCCGCTTCCGAAGTTCCACAGGGTGAACCGAATCTATTCGTTAGCCCTGACAGCAATTGGCGGCTGCTCGGTGTCATCGTTTATGTGGTTAAAAATATTCAAGGCGCAGTCGACGCTCTTGCCATTAAGGAAGCGGCTGCCGTCTGATTTTTGAAGTTATGGCAACAGAAGAAGATCTGCCCGTTGTTTTGCCTCCGACTTATACGAGGCAAAAAGTTTATCGCTGGCCTTCAGGCGAAACCGTCGATGATGCGATCGCCGACGAAGTTCCGATCTCCATTACTTATAACGGCATCTCTCATGTCGTCATGATGGCTTCTCCCGAATTGCTGGAAGAATTTGCCGTCGGCTTTTCCTTGTCAGAGAGAATTATTCCCGACATTTCCCATATTTATGACATCCAGGTCAAAGAAGGGTGCGGCAACGGTTTAGTTGTCGAAATGGAAATTTCTCCGCGCTGCTTCTTCAAACTCAAAGAGCACAGACGTTCCATGGTCGGCCGCACAGGCTGCGGAATCTGCGGAGTAGAAAGTCTGAAGGATGTTGAGTTAAAACCTGAACCACTGGAACACACCTATCAGTTTGACATGAACTTCTACCAACCTGCAATGAAGTACTTCGAGCAAGTACAAAAAGTCGGGCAGGTTACCGGAAGCACTCATGCGATGCTGGCTTTCACTCCGGACGGTGAGTTTTTAGGCGGAACCGAAGATGTGGGTCGTCACGTTGCTCTGGACAAACTTATCGGAATGAGAGCGATGAAAAAATGGGGACCGACAGTGGTTTTTCTGAGTTCCCGGGCTTCCTACGAAATGGTGCAAAAAGCGGCAGTGACCGGAATCGAAATTCTTTTTGCGATTTCCGCACCGACGAATCGAGCACTCCGTTTAGCAAAAAAATGCGATCTGACGTTGTGCGCATTCTGCCGAGACAATCGAGCAAATATCTACAACGCTCCGGAAAGACTGCTGAATCTCTAAAAATTTAAGCCGCGCATCGCGCGGCTTTTTCAATTAATTATTCTGCTTTGGACAGATCTCGAAGAAGCGTCGGATCATCGTGATGCACCAGCAGCATCGGCAGCTTGGTCTGCGAGGCTACCGACATCGTCACGGATCCTAACATCATGATTCTTAAAGAACTTCCGCCATGTGTACCCATCACCATTAAGCTTAGGTTATGTTCCTGAGCATACATAGAAATTTGTGCAGCCGGATCTCCGGTAAGCAGGGCTTCAACTACTTCATGGCCCTTTTCCTGCATATAGTTTTCAAAAGGTTTTGCAATTTTGAAGAAAGGTTCTCTTTGTTCTTTTTCAAATTCTTCGGAAGAAAGAGCAGGGGCACCGAACGCACTGACTTCCGGAATTAATAGTCCGTTCTGAGGAGACGCCACGTTAATTAAATGAAAGCGGGCGTCTTTGGCAAACAACGGAAAGCGGCGTTTAATAAAAGTTAAAACTGCCGGAGAGTATTCCGAACCGTCCAAGCAGACGCCGACTTCGGTACGACCGGGTTTCTGATAGAACTTGTGACGGACGACCAGAAGCGGAATCGAGGTGCTCGCCAAAACGGAAGAAGTTTTTGACCCCAACAAAATTCCTTTCACCGGTGTGTGGCCGTGAGAACCCATGACAATTAAGGTCGCAGGAATTTCTTGAGCATACTCAACAATTCGGTTTGTCGCCTTTCCGTAGGCGACTTTCATTTTGACGTTATAACCCGCGGCTTCCAACGCCTTCTTTGCAGGTTTCAAAATTTTCTTTGCGGCTTCATCCAGAATCTCTTCTGAATTTGGAATCTTGGAAGCGAATTCGGAGGAAAGTTTTTTCTGAACGTTCAACAGATAGACGGTATCTGTTTTCGCTCTGAGCGAAGAGTGTTCGCAAATATATTCAACCGCTCTGTCACTATAAATACTACCGTCGATCGGTAAAAGAACCTTCATAACATCCCTCCATGGGTTATTTAGTTAATTTCGATTTTAGTTTTGTTTTGTGACCGTCTTATGACGGTCACTTTTGAACTTAAGAAGCCGCGCGATTCAAGGCAATGGTCAGAAGGCAGGCCGCTCCGGTCGCAATTGCTTTATCGTTGAAATCAAACTCGGGATTGTGAACGGAAGCATTATGCGTTTCATCCTGAACACCGAGTCTGAACAAACATCCCGGTTTGGCTTGGAGCATGAAGGAAAAATCTTCACCGCCCGCACGACGAATCATCAGTTTGACTTTATCGAGGCCGAGCGCTTCTTCGAGAAGAGCTTTTGCTTTTTCAACATGTTCGGGAGAGTTGAACATAGCGGGATAAAGTTTGGTGTATTCCAGCTTTCCTTTCATGTCATTGGAAAGCGCAGTGCCGTCAACGATCTGCTGCATTCTTTGAATGATGATGTCTTGAACTTCTTTTTCAAAAGAACGGGTCGTCCCGACAATCGTTGCAGTCTTTTGAACAACACTGGATCCTTTTTCATTTCCGCAGCTGATGCATCCGGCCGAAACAACTGCGGTCTGATTCGGATCGACACTTCGAGAAACAATAGTCTGAAGAGAAAGAACGCATTCGCATGCAGCAACCAAAGGATCTCTTGTCAAATGAGGACGGGATCCGTGACCGCCGACGCCCGTAAATGTAATTTTGAAAATGTCTGCATTGGCCGTTGCAAAACCTGGAATAAATCCGACGCATCCAACGGGAAGCATCGGTTCGGCATGAAGTGCATAAAATTCATCGATTCCGAATTTCTGAACTAAACCGTCTTCAATCATGTAACGTCCGCCGGCGAAACCTTCTTCTCCCGGTTGGAAGATAGCAACTAATCTTCCTGCGAAATCTCTGTGCTGATTAATATAGTGAACCGCTGCGAGCAGGGTGCCGACATGACCGTCATGTCCGCAGGCGTGCATCGCCATCGGAACTTTACTGCTCCATTCGACGCCGGTTTTTTCTTCCAAAGGAAGTGCATCAGAATCTGCACGAAGTCCGATCGTTTTTCCGGGACGGCTGCCTTCGATGACGGCGACCACACCTGTAACGTTTGCGCCTCCGACAAAAGTCGAAATTTCTTTAATTCCGAAAGACTTTAAAGCAGTAACGATTTTTTCCTGTGTTTTAGGAAGATAAAGACCGATTTCCGGTTCTTCATGAATGCAGTGGCGGAACTGAGCGCCGAGTTTGACACTTTCTTCCAGTTGAGAGGGTTTGATGATGATGGGCATGAAAACTTCTCCTTAGTTTTGATTTGTAACTATTTTAATCGGGAATAGTCCTTGTCTCCCAAGAGAAGTACAAGAAGTTTTGCTGACAAACTAAATTTTTCGTTATTTTTTAGTGAGTTCTTTTGCGAAATCTTTCCATCTCCAACGGGGTACAGGGTTTCTATTTAGAGAACAAACTGTTACTTTTCTTACATGTAGTTATCTGTACTCATCACTTGAGAGTTAATTTTTATTATTATGCAAATAGGTCGAATTCAATCGGCCGGTAAAAAGTAAATAATTAAACATCCCAAAAAACAAAATATTCGAGGGGCTTTACCCTCTTTTTGGAGGAGAGGAATGGATACTAAAGCATATTTGTATCGACAAGAAGCGATGAAAAGATGGATTCTTCTTTTCATTGTTTCACTGTTTTCCCTTTTTGTTCTCGGCACATATGCCATCGCCGCTGAAAGATATTACGACGAAAGCGGCAGATACATGGGCAGAATGGATGATTCCGGAAGAATGTACGATAAAAGCGGAAGATATCAAGGCCGAGTTTCTGAAGACGGACGTTTTTATGACAACAGCGGACGCTATCAGGGAAGACAAAGTTCCGACGGCCGCTACTACGACAACAGCGGCAGATATCAAGGCCGGATTCAAAACAACGACTAAAATTTCAGCAAAATTGAGGCCCTTCGGGGCCTTATTTTTTTTACCTTCAAATCCTATAATCACACGAATGATTTCAATTTATAGGCCAATTTTATGTTGTTAAGCAAGCTAATAATTTGACTGTAACATTTGCTTGTCACTTATTGATTTTTAATGGTTTTTCCTGAGTGCAGAGTTCATTTTTTTAATCTAATGTCGCAAAATATTTTTTAAGAAGATTCCCAATCATGGAAATGGACGTCAGAGCGCTCAACGCACTCATTCCTGTTTTTGACTTTGTGGGTATTGTCGCTTTCGCACTTTCCGGAGTGTTCGAAGGCATCAAGAGAAGAATTGACCCGGTCGGTGTTTTTATCGTCGCTTTTTCGACGGCGTTCGGCGGAGGTATGCTCCGTGACATTTTGATTGACCGACGTCCGTTTTACTGGATCGATCACGAAGCTTACGTTGTTGCTACTTTCATCATCTGTATGGCAGCGCCGTTCATTTATAAATTTTTCCAGAAAACCAAACATGCTCATGACTGGTACATCTTTGCGGATGCCATCGGTCTCGGAATTTTCTGTATCTCCGGAACTTCGCTTTCCCTCGCAGCCGGGGTGCCCTGGCTGTCTTCCGTCATCATCGGATGTATCACCGGTGTGTTCGGCGGTTTGATGAGAGACTGCTTCTTAAATCAGATGCCGGCAGTGGTTGCCGACCGCCAGCCTTATGCGGTTGTTGGTTTTATCGGATGCTGGTTCTACATCATGCTGCTGGAACTCAAAGTTCCGGTCGACGCTGCACTTTGGGCCGGTTTCATTTTCATTACCGCTCTCCGTATGGCTTGCGTGTCGTTTAAGTGGAAGATTTCTTACTTCCTCAAAGAAGACCAAGAAAAAACCGCTCAAGATAAATAATCTTTCCGGCCTGCATCAGCAGGCCATTTTTTTCGAACTCAAAAAAATCCCCCGGTGTTTTTGACATCGGAGGATTTTTGTTAATCAGGAAGGAAGATTATTCCTGGATGAAGTGAGCGTGTTTCGGATCCCACATTGCATCCTTAACGGCTTTCTTCAAATCGGCAGGTTTCTCGATTTCGGCAAGATTCTTGTCGAAAATGTAACCAGCAACCGCAGCGCCGATTTCTGCAGAAATTTCACGAACTTCGGAAAGTGCAGGGTACAGGCTGCCGCGTTCCAGATCTTCAGGTTTGACCATGTCGGCCAGAACTTTAGCTGCAACGAGGAAGACTTCGTTCGGGATCAGTTTGGCACGGGAGAAAATAGCGCCGAGACCGATTCCAGGGAAGACATAGTGATTGTTGCCCTGACGAGGAACAAAAGTTTTTCCTTTGTATTCAACAGGTTTGAACGGAGAACCGCAGGCGAAGAGGCAGCGTCCGTCAGTGTAGGTGTAAGCTTCTTCGGCTGTGCATTCTGCCTTGGAAGTGGGGTTGGAAAGGGCAAAGATGATAGGACGTTCGTTGATCTTAGCCATTTCTTCCAAGCATTCTTTTGTGAATGCGCCGCCTTGGGCGGAAACACCGATGATGGCAGTCGGCTTGATTTCGCGGATAGCTTCGAGGAAAGTTTCAGCCGGAGCGTCTTCGGCAGCAAACGGCATCTTGGCCGGAGTCAGCGGAGCAGTACGTTTCTTGGTAACCAGTCCTTTAGAGTCAAAGAGTTTGATGCGGGCAAGTGCTTCTTCTCTGGTCAAACCTTCTTCAACCATTGCGTCGGCAATCAAGTGAGCAATACCGGTTGCAGCAGAACCTGCGCCCAAGAACAAGACTTTCTGATCCTTAAGCTGCTGCTTGAGGGCACGCATAGCAGAGAACATACCGGTCACAACAACCGAAGCCGTTCCTTGAATGTCGTCATTGAAGCAGGGGACTTTGTCTTTGTACTGATCGAGCAGGTCATAAGCATGGCTGTTGTGGAAATCTTCGAACTGGATCACAACATTGGGCCAGCGTTCTCTGACGGCATCCACAAATTCAGCAATCAGTGCATCGTATTCCGGTCCGGTAATACGTTTTTGGCGAAGACCCATGTAAAGCGGGTCGTTCAGAAGTTCTTCGTTATTGGTGCCGACGTCGATACAGACCGGTAGTGTCTTCTGGGGGTTAACACCTGCACAGGCAGTGTAAAGAGCGAGCTTGCCGACAGGAATACCCATACCGTTGACGCCCAAGTCGCCTAAACCGAGAATGCGCTGACCGTCCGTGACGACAATGATGTCGACATCTTTGTGCGGAACGTTGGCGACCAACTGACGAACACGGCCTTTGTCTTCACTGGAAACATAAAGACCGCGGGCATAACGGAAAATGTGGCTGTACTGCAGACAGGCCTGTCCGACCGTCGGTGTGTAAACAATCGGAAGGAACTGGTCGATATAACGAACCAGCAGTTCAAAGTACAGACATTCGTCGGAGTTATGTGCTCCTTCAAGAACGATGTACTTGTTGATAGGTTTTTCGTACGTGTCGATGATGCCTTTAAGGCGAGTTACTTGTTCGTCGAAAGTAGACACTCTCGGAGGGAGAAGACCTCTTAAACCCAGCTCATCGCGTTCTTTCTCTGTGAAAGCACTGCTTTTATTGAACCAGGGATTTCTCAAAAGGTTAACACCCCTCAATGTTGTGTCTTTAATATCCGTCATTTGTCATCCTTTATTCTGCACTTCATTGTGCGCTTGTGAATAACCGCATTATCCATGAACACCTTCGTGCTTGCACGAAGTTTCAAAAAAAGAAGTCAGACTTCCTTTCCAACATTCGACAAGATTGCCTTACATGCAGAGTTATCGAATACCGAGCTTCCAAAAACACTCGGACGAGATAAAAGAAACATTTCTTTTTTCTCGCGTTCTCTAGGTCACTGTTTAAAACACGCCTCTTAACGTACTTATTTCTACCGGGCTCGGTCCTTAGAGACACCAAAGAATTTTATCACGCGGACCCGAGCCTCTATACGTTCTAAGGTTCATAGTCGTCTTCCGCGAAACACAACATTTCGTATTCCGCTGAAAACCAACCGCTTGAAATTCGGTTCTGCGCCTAAAGCGCAGAACCGAAGAAAAAGTTTAGATCGTGACGCCGTAAAGGCTCTTGAAGATTTCTCTCAAAGTTTTATCCAAAATCTTCGTGTATTCGCCTCTGAGCTGATCGGCGTCCGCCGCTTTTTCTTTCAACGCCTTGAAATCAATGTTCTGGGCCTTAATGATATCTTCGGCCAGTTTCTTCCAGAAAGCCGGAGATTCGCTGTCTTCCCATTGACCTCTGCCTCGGCCGAAGTGCGCAACGGCCAAATAAAGAAGAACGGTATCCAGAAGGAATCCTTCCATCGAGGCAGGAGACCAAGTGATGATGTTTTCTTTGTGGCCTTTTTGAACGTTATAAGCGGCAGCTGCTCCTGCACCGCCCAAAGCTCCGACAATTGCACCGCCTAAAGCACCGAGTCCCAGAGTCGCACCGCCGGTGGCAATATCGGCGGCGATACCGCTGACCGCTCCGCCAGCAACCGCGCCGAGAAGAGAGGCAGCTTTCGGATCGATCGTTGCCTGAGTTTCCCAATCACTGCGCATACGACGCAAGATTTCTGCCTTAGTTCCGCTGCCTTCCAGACCATTAATATTAATGAGGCGCTGAGTCAGTGTGCAGAGCCAATCCGCAGCCCGAGTGGACAAGGCGACTTGAGCATCTTCCATCGCTCCGTGAAGGTCTTTCTTGATAAAGCCTAACGAACGGCCGATCGAACGAAGTCGGTCAATCAAAGACTGGCTCGCTAAAACTTCCTTGTCGTTGGCGACTTTAACCATGTAAGCGGCCATAGCTTCCAAGGAAGAAGCATAAAGCGCCTGTTTCTGACGAATCCACGTCGCATGCAAAGAAGCGAACGTCGGCTTGTCGGCGTCAGACAAGCAGGACTCAATTTCTTTCCAAAGCTCGTATTCCTGGACCCAGCAGCGAGCGAAGGCGTCCATGGGCATGACGGCTTTGACGAAAGAATAGGGCTTTAAATAATCTCCCCAAAGTTCGACTTCTGCTTTTTCTTCTTCCGGCGGACGAGCTTCGCCCATTTGGTTCAGCAGAACGATCACCGGTTTATTCACCCAGGCCAGAATATCCATTTCGGCCTTAACGTAGGGTACGGCTTCCGGAGATTCACTGGCGTTCACTAAATATAGGATCACCAGAGATTTATCGCGGACATGTTTAATAGCTTGTTGGTTCAGCCAGAGAGATTTGTCCGTCAATCGATCCCAGATTTCACTTGTGAACCAGCCAATCGGATTGCTGCGGGCTTTAAGGCGTTCGGCCAAACGAACGCTGTCGCCGAAACCTGGTGTATCCCAAAGAATAAGTTCGGAATCGTCCGGAGCTCTTAATAAAACATAATCTTCCGGTTCGATGGTGACGTGAGAACGGTCACCGACTTCTCCGATATCTCTGCCCAATAAAGTACGGGCTAGAGTGGTCTTTCCGACATTGGTGTGGCTGACTAAAGAAAGATTAATTTTTTGAGGATCTTTATTCATTTTTTATGACTTATCCTTATCAAGCTTGTTCGAACTGCGCGGCTGCGTCCTTCGAATCTGCATCGGTCAGATTCACAAAGGCAAAACTGACGCCGTACGGTGTGAGGAAGTTCGACCAATTCTTTTTACGCTCTGCAATTCGTTGGGGCGTATTGGCAAAACGGGCTAAGAAGCCTGAGGTATCAACAACGATACGTAAGAGGGCTTTCGAAGCCTGGGCCTTTTCCTTGAGCTCAGCAATAAAACGGCCTTGGACTTCGGTCTCCGGTGTAGAGGTCATTGCAAAAACGGCCACGACTTCCGTTTGCTCACCGGCAGGAATCTCCGGAAGCTTGGTGTCTTCATGCTGAGCGGCAGAGAAGATACAGCGGGAATTTTCCGGATGCAGCTCGGAAGCAAATTTCTGAATTCCGTCCTTTACCTTTTCCGTTAAAGGATAAGAAAACGGAATAATTTGAATCAACATAGTTTGTCCTCTCCATTGACGGAGAATATTAGAGTAATAAACCGACTCAAGATCAACCGGGAAGTGATTCTCGATATATTGGGTCTTTGCTAAAGCATAAAGCCCTAAGAGGATTCGAGGCACCACAACGACTAAGGAAATAATGTAAAAAAGCTGGAGCAGCCAGGGTGCGGCATTTTGTCCGTGACCGGATCCGAAATTCATCGACTCAATGACCTGCGGCGTCAGCTGATTAAATAGATCTGAATTCACCGGAATCATTCCGTAAAACAGGTTGATAAAGGTCAGCACTGCAGAGGGCTTATCGGAAAGCCAAGTGCTTTCCCATCCGACGGTATATTCCGTGCCCCAGCCGTGGATACCGATAGAGGCAATGAGTCCCAAGCCGAAAAGGGCGGCAGAAAAGTGAAGAATTTCTGCAATGCGGCCGCGCAGCAGCGGCATCTCCGCTTCTGTCCATTTAGAGTAAAAAGTAATTAGCGCCTGCTGGCCGTGACTTCCGCGAGTCTGAAGTTTTAAAAGCGCTCCGGCAAAAAAGCGGCGAATGAGGCCGACCGGAGATTTTCCGCGGTTAAACAAAACGGCAATTGCAATCCAGCAGTAAACGATGAGATTCCATGCAATAACACCTAAAAGAGGAGGCGAAAGCAGGTTGATTCGATTATTCGTGACAGAAAATTCGTTAGTCAAAACGCCGCCGACAAAGGCCAAAACTGCAAAAACAGAACCGATCAATAGATAGGGAATGCCTTGAGGCTTCTTCAAAGAAACGGCACTTTTCGATCTGAGTAAATCCAGAACACCTTCTGCACGGGTCAGAAGAAGTTTTTTAAAGTCAGCCTGTTCCCCGACTTCGCGTGCGCAGCGAGCCGTAACTTCCTTGAGCTCTGAAATGGTGATCTTCCGGCGCTTTACCGCTTCCTCTTCCAGAACTTTCGTCCAAGTCAGCAGGCGCGCCTGTTCCTCCGTAAACGGCGAGGAAAGATCGGTCCGACTGCCAAAATTAAAAAATGCCATTACTTTCTTGTCTTCTTCAACAAATTACATTATCCAACAGGACGGCTCCTGCGTGCGAATCAGGTCACGATTTTAGGTCTCGGCAGCTAGAGAGATTAAAATTTCAGAAACAAAGAATAAGGACAAATAATGCAGGAAATATTAATTAACAATGCCGTCCACGAGACGCGAGTAGCAGTCTTAGAAGACGGCGTCTTACAGGAGCTCCGCATTGAAAGAAATGCGGATGTCTCTTTAATCGGCAATATATATTTAGGCGTGGTCGGAAAAGTGCTTCCCGGCATGCAGTCCGCCTTCGTTGAAATCGGACTCCCGAGAGCCGCGTTTCTGCATGTCAGTGATATGCGCCAAGCCCACCAGGAAAACGGCGGAACGCTTCCGATCGAGCGGCTTCTTCACGACGGCCAAGTGGTTCTCGTCCAGGTCGCCAAAGATCCGATCGGTACAAAAGGCGCTCGACTCACCACCGAAATCAGTTTAGCCGGTCGGCTGTTGGTTTACCTTCCTTACACTTCTCACATCGGCGTCAGCCAAAAAATCGAAGATGAGGCCGAACGTGAACGTTTAAAGGAAGCCGTTGCCAAGTTAACGGAAGAACAGGGCATTCCGAAGGGCGGTTTTATCGTTCGTACCAGCGGTGAAGATGCCAAGCCGGAAGACTTCGTCAACGACATGAAGTATCTGGAAAAACTTTGGCTCGACATTGAAGCTAAAACGCATATCGCCGGCGCGCCCTGCCTGCTTTACTCAGATGTCTCTATCTCGCAGCGAGTGCTGAGAGATATCGTGACGGAGCAGACTGGAAAAATCATCGTTGATAATCCGGAAGTCTTTGAAGAACTTCAGAGATTCGGAAAAAAATTCGTACCTGAAGCCGTTGAACTGCTTGAGTTATATAACAGCGAGCGTCCGCTTTTTGATCAATACAATCTCGAAAAAGAAATCGAAGCTTCGCTCAGCCGCCGTGTCGATTTGAAATCCGGCGGTTATCTGATTATTGATCAGACTGAAGCCATGACGACTATTGACGTCAACACGGGCGCTTTTGTAGGCAGAAGAGATTTCTCGGACACGATTTACAAAACGAACCTGGAAGCTTCTCAGGCCATCGCTCGTCAGCTCCGCTTACGCAACTTAGGCGGAATCATCATAGTCGACTTTATCGACATGGACTCCAAAGAACATGAGCAGGGCGTTTTAACCGAACTAAGAAAGGCCGTTGCAAGAGACCGCAATCGCATTTCGATTTCTGAATTCACTTCTTTAGGCCTTGTTCAGATCACACGCAAACGTACACGAGAATCCTTGGCGCACACGCTTTGCGAAACCTGCCCGACTTGCGGCGGCAGAGGAGAAATCAAGACGGCGCGCACAGTTTGCTATGAAATTCTTCGTGAAGTCGTGCGCGAATACCATCAGTTTAAAGATGCTAAAGAATTTCGAATTCTGGCTTCTCAATCCGTCATCGACCTCTTCTTAGACGAAGAAAGCGAGGCTCTGGCCCTCGTCGGTGATTCCATCCAAAAACCGATCACTTTGTCGGTCGAGACGGAATACAACCAAGAACAATACGACGTGCTGGTGCTCTAATGGCTAAATCTTACGAAATGTATGTCTTTGATTGGGACGGAACATTAATGGATACAACCCGCCTCATCATGCAGGGATACCAGCATGCCTCGAAAGCATTGGGTTATCCAGTACCTTCGGACGAGCTGGTACTTTCAACTATCGGACTTAATCGTTCTGATTCCATTGCTCTTTGCTGCTGCGACTGTCCGAAAGGCCGCTATTCCGAATTCATCCAAGCCTACATGGACTGGTACGCTAAAAAGGAAGCTCAGCTGGAATTGGTTCCGGGCTTCAGACAACTGCTGGAGAACATGCACAAAGACGGCAAGCGTCTGGCCATCGCGACCGGAAAGAGCCGAGAAGGGATGAAACGAGTTTTTAACGCCACCGGGATTGAGCATTTATTTGAATGTGTCCAAACCGCCGACACGAATTTCTCTAAGCCGAATCCCGGAATGCTTTTAGCCATTGCGGATGAATCCGGACTTGAGACCAAAGACATAGTGATGGTCGGCGACGCAGTATTAGATATGCAGATGGCAACGAATGCAGGATCGGACTCGGTAGCAGTAAGTTACGGCGCAAGTCCGAAAGAGCGATTACTGGAAACCGCCTCACTAGGTGTGGCAGATAACGTTCCTCAGCTGGCAGCGATTCTCGGGCTGGAAAAGTATCTTTCTTAACAAACGACTCTAAATGGGGCAGATATTGTCTGCTTATTCGTGATTTCCCTTATAGTCTAACCATCGACAGGTCGGAAGTGACTCCGGTCCAATAACTTAAAAGGTGATCGAAATGGGAAAAGCTGAATGGAGCGTAACAGTATCGGATGAACTTAATGATGCCGTAATGGCCTATCTCGCTAAGAGCGGACAGGGCGTTGAAGGCTTGTCCAACTTGGTTGAAAACGCCGTTGGTAAGTTCGTTAAAGATCCGCGCGCTCTGGATAAAGAAAGTGACGTTACTGAAGGCGAAATCAGTGACATGATCAATGCCGCTGTTCAGCGCACTAAGGAAAAATATTCCAGCCTGACCGAAGGCGAAATTCGTGAAATCATTGCCGGCGCCGTTCAGAAGACTAAAGAAAAGTATTCCGGTATCACAGCCGGCCAGTTCAATGACATGATGAACTGCGGGTTGGATGCTTTGAAGAAGAAATTAGATAAGTAATTGAAATTGAGGTACCGGCACCGAGATTAGGTGCCGGGTTGACCGAGGCCCGTTCAGATGGAATGGGATAAGGTGCGACTTCCTTGGCAAAACTTGTCAGACCGAAAGGTCGGCAGGTTTTTCTTTTTTGTGCTTTCGGAGCTCTTAGAATCCGAAAGCTACGAACTTGAGTGAAATGTGCGGAAAAATCAGAGCTGTTCGACTTTAATGCCGGCTTTCTTTAAGAACTGAATCCCTGCATCATCACGATAGTTCTCGTGATAATAAACTTCGTTAATTCCGCACTTCTGTATTAATAGAGAGCAGTGAATACAAGGGGAGTGCGTAATAAAAATTTTGGCGCCATTGGAGCTGTATCCGTTCTGTGCAAGTTTTGCGATGGCGTTTAGCTCGGCATGCTGAACCTCCGGACGAGTGACGAGTTTCCCGTCAACTTCATATTCGCAGCAGTTGTCGTATCCGGTCGGCATTCCGTTCCAGCCGAAAGAAATAATTGAATGGTTTTTGACAATGACGCAGCCTACTTTTAAGCGCTTGGCATAACTTCTCTGCGCAGCAATCTGCGCAATCGTCATATACATTTCATTGTCTTTTTTGATATCCATCTTATTTTCCTGCCGGAAACATAACTTTTAAGATTTTAGTTTTATACCTCATTTTCGCAAAAATCAGCAAACTACGGTCGGTTCGGGAGATTGAAGGTTTTACAAGGTTGGCAGTGTGCTAATCTTTACACATTGTAACGAGAGGTTTTCTTATGCGTATCATATTGGCGCTTATCTGCTTTATCGCAATGTTTATGCACGCTTTCTTCGGCTATTACCTTTACGTCCGAGGCGAGAGCGTCTTTGAACCGGACAACATGATTGTTGCGATTCAAAAGAAAGTTGCTGTCAACACCAACAAGCTTTCTATTTTCCAGAAAAAGAGTGATCACATCGATGATCCCGTTGTAAAAGAACAAGCCAAAAACGCTGCCTTTTACGAAAAACCTGATGACGGCCTTGTCAAAACAGAAGAAAGAACCGAACAAGAGAGCGCTAAGACTGAGCTGAATGTCTCGCCAAATTCTTCTTCCTCATCTTCGGCCACTGAACCGACAGTTCCTGCAGTGACCACTGCGGCTCCCTCTCCGGTTCCGACTGAAAGTAAGCTGGCTGACGAACCGAAAGCCAAAGAAGAAACGCATTACCTTCCTTTCAGCACCGGTTGGTCTGGATTCCTCCAGGTTGAAAATGCTCTGATTACCGTCATTCTTTTCCTGCTCGGTTTCTCGATTTGCTGCGTCAAAGGAAGAGGGCCTGCATCCCGCTGGGTGTTCGGTTTCAACCTGATTTTCTGGTCGGCTTTAGGCGGATCGATCTACTTCTTCCTGCCTGCCAACACGCCTCTTGTCATTTTCAACATTAAATTCGCTTTCCCGCAGTGGTACCTTGTGATTTCCATGTGCAGTTTGGCGGCCCTTTTAAGCCTGCTTCTTTTCTTCAATGCTTTCCGCAAACCGATTGATGCCGCTGCAAGGCCCGTTAAGAAGGAACCGGAAAAAGCTCCGAAAGCTGAACCTGCTGCTCAAGCTGAAGCTCCGAAACCCAGCCGTTTCGGTTTCGGCGCCAAGAAAGAAGAGAAAGTAGAACCTGCCGCTACCATCATTCCGGTGCCTCCCGAACAAACACACGGTCCGGAAAAACGACCCGAATAAGACCAAGTATCTCATCCCGCTCCGGCGGGATTTTTTAGGCCCAATTTGAAGGGGATAACCATCTGACTTGCGCTTAAGTGAATAGAATGCCAGCAATAGACTGGTGATTCTTAATTTGCTAATTAACAATGATCCATCCCTCTGTGACAGACACGGCAGATGTCAATGAATTCGGTGCCGTGCGTATCCCCGAAGAAATTCTTCGTAAACTCGGTGCCGGCGTAGGCGATTTAATTTCTTTTGTGAAAGACGGCGACAGTATTCGTCTCGTTGTTAAAAAACAAAATTCAATTCAAAAAGACCAGCCCAAAGCAGCCACAGGCTTAACAAAACCATTGCGAATTCCTACAATGCAGTTTGCAACTGATTAACGGAGTATAAGAATGTGTCATTTGACAGGAAAGAGCGAGCCTGTGGCTCCTAGCGAAGACGAATGCAAAGCTGTTGTCGGCGAACCCGCTCCTGATTTTGAATTAGAAAGCGACTTAGGCGGAAAGGCTAGACTTTCCGATCTTCGAGGCAAAAAAGTCGTTCTTTATTTTTACCCGAAGGACAATACCTCCGGCTGCACCATGCAGGCCGTGAACTTCCAGGCCGCTTTAGATAAATTTGAAAAAGCCGGATATGTGGTCATCGGAGTATCTAGAGACAGCATAAAGAGCCACACCAATTTCAGAAACAAACAGGGGCTCAAATTCCCGCTGCTGAGCGACGCTGACTCTGAAGTTTCCAAACTCTACGGGGTTCTTAAGTTGAAATCGATGTACGGCAGAAAGTACCTCGGCATTGTCCGCAGCACTTTTGTGATCGATGAAAACGGTATTTTGACAGCTGAATTCAGAGACGTAAAAGCCAAAACCAGCGTTGCCGATTTAGAGAAAGCTCTCGGAATTTCTTAATAGAAAGAACAAGTTAAGCTGTAAAAGCGTCCTTAAGAGGGCGCTTTTATTTTATTAGTAGCCGAGGAATCCTCCGGATAAAAGTGAAGGGATGTAGTGAAATAAACCCTCGAAGATACTTTCCATGGCCCAAAAAAATTCATCCAAACCGCCTCTTATCTTGGCAAACTCAGCCGTGAGATTAAACGTACTGGCAAACCAATAAAGCGCGGTTTCAAAAAAATCGTGAAATTGTGCCCAAAAGCTAGGAAACATCTTCGTCTTCGTTGGATATTAGTTGTCCATAAGCATAACAAAATGCCGCGATTAGTTAGCCGGCTAAAACCTATTTTAGCCACGAAAAAGCCGGGCTTTCGCCCGGCTTTACCTTGCCAATCTCTTACTTTTTATTTATTAAAGTTGTTCTTTAACAACTGTGTCCTGATCCATCAGTTCTGTGCCGAGAACACCTTCGGACTTAGAAACCACTAGCGCGGTTAAGCTGTCGCCGAGGACGTTGACAGATGTACGGATCATATCAAGGATACGGTCGATACCGGCAATCAGAGCAACGGCTTCAAGAGGAATACCGACTTCTGTAAAGACCAGAGTTGTCATAATCAGGCCGGCACCTGGAACACCGGCTGTACCGACGGCAGCCAGAACGCCCATCAAAACGATCTGGAACTGCTGAGCCAGAGTAAGGTCAATACCGAAAACTTCGGCAGCGAACACAGCGGTTACGCCCATGTAGATGGAGGTACCGTTCATGTTGATGGTGTTGCCCAGAGGGATTGCGAAAGAAGCAATAGCTTTAGAGGCACCCATCTTGCGGGAAGCTTCAAGGTTGACAGCCAAGGCTGCGGCAGAAGAGCAAGTTGTGAAAGCGATAAGCCAGGGTTCGAAAGCGCCTTTGAGGTAATCGGAAATCTTCATGCCGATAAGTTTGATGATCGGCAGATAGGTAATGCAGACGAAGATAAGCGTTGCGATGAAAGCGGTAAGAATGAGCTTGCCCAGCGGAAGCAGAACAGCCAACCCATGACGTGTAACCGTGTAAGCGATCAAGCCAAACACACCGATCGGAGCGTAAAGCATGACATAGTTGGTCATCCGAATCATGACGTCGCCGACTTTCTGGAAGAAGTCTGTCACCATGCGTACGGAATCGCCCATAAGCGAGAGGCAGAAACCGAAGAAGATGGAGAAGAAGATAACCTGAAGCATGTTGCCTTTGGCAAAAGCTTCGATCGGGTTAATCGGGACGATCTCAAGAAGGACCTTAGAAAGGGGAGGCGCAGCAGCTGCTTTAGCCTTCAGACCTTCGACGGAAATCGTTAAACCGGTACCCGGTTCCATGAAGTTAGCAACGATCAGACCGATCGTAACTGCAATAGCCGTCGTAATTGCGAAGAAGAGAATTGTTTTAACAGCGATCTTGCCGATTTTGCTGGCATCACCCAAGCCGGCTGAGCCTGCAATCAAAGTCGCAACAACCAACGGTACTACGACCATGCGGATCAAACGAATGAACAGCTGGCCAAGCGGCTGCAGGTAGGTGGCACCGAATTCGGAAGATACCATCGTACCTACGATCACGCCTAGGACCAAGCCATACATCATCTGCATGGGCAGTCCTATCCAAAAGTTTTTCTTAGTTGACATAGAATCTTTACCTCCAAAGGATTGGCATTGTGGGCGACAAGAGAGAATCCCCCATAACCCTGACTCTGATCATAGGCTAAAACCAGACGGAAATAAATAGTTACAGACAAAAAATTTTGCGTTTCTACTAATAAGTTATGAATAACGGTGGTAGAAAAGAATAAGTAGAGGTATCTAAAATTTCAAAACATGAAAAAACGAGTTCAGACAGTGCCAAATCGTTCAAACAATAATTAAAAAACAGACTAAAAACCTCCAAATTCAACTCAACATAATAGTAGTTATGTTGAATAAAATATTTTTGTAGTTTTTATTCAATTAGTTAAGTTACAATTTCGCAGATTTTCTGTAGCCCTTTTCCTAATTTCACTTTGATCTGTCTTAGCCAAGTGGCTCGGAGAATAAAATTTTGTTGTTCGATGACTTTGAAAAGGATTTCAGCAAAAAATGATTTATCTTTCCGTGATGATCGGCGGCGGTCTTGGCTCTTTACTGCGCTTTCTGATTAGTTCCTTCGGCTTTCTTCCGTTCGCCACCGTTTTTATCAATATTGTCGGCAGCTTTATTCTCGGCTTTTTAACATTCTTCTTTTTGGATCGCCCTGAGGTTCCGCCGGACCTTCGTTTCGGGCTAACCGCCGGTTTCTGCGGCGGCTTTACGACTTTCAGTACTTTTTCCGTTGAAGTCTATGCCATGGTTTTAGACAACCACATCGGACAAGCAGCCTTCTATGTTTTAGCCAGTTTTTTAGGCGGCCTCCTCGCCGTTGCTTTAGGTGCATTTTTGGCGAAGAATTGCTGACGCGTTTTCGGGCAACCTCTCAGACAAACGTTCACTAAAAATGATTTTGAAGCTTTAAAACGCGTCTCATTTTCATTCGTTTTTAGCGGGAAAGCCTGATATTCAGGCTCTCCGACCTTTTTTCGCTGTATTTTTTAGTTATTTCGAGCCTTTTGTTTTCAAAGACCTCAAGATTTTCTTTATATTTTTCTTAGAGTTATCTAATTTTTCAGGATTTGTTCTGCTGCTGAGCGTTTGTTGGGTACTTTGCTCAACTCTTCTAATGTCAGCGTTGACGCAAATTCAAATAATTCTGTGCCCTGCTTAATTTCTGCGTTGAAATTCGACTCCTTGCCGTTTTTGACCGCAAAGGTCGGATAACGAATGCAGGATGTCAGATTCACTAACTCCTGCTTATTTGAAAATAACTGCGCTGTAGTTTCAACATCCAGAAACTCTGCAATTCCGGCCTCGTCCATTAATTCAACGAGATTCTTGCGCATCGGCCCACTGAAGCTTCCCACCGCTTTGCATCGCCTCAGAACCTCATCGTCGGACAAGCCTTGATGAATTAATCGAGCTGCTTCAATCAGCATGTTATTCATCTGGACCTCACCCGGCGTAATGCCGACAATGAATAAACGAGCCTTCGGATTTACATAATCAAACGGTGCGTAATAGATCCTTTCTTCTCCGGAATCTTCCAAGAGAAGATCCTTCCTGTCTTTCACATCTCTAAAGGAAACAATGACAGAGCGGTATTTTTCAAACAAACTATGGGGTTTCATGGACAGAGACACTAAAAGGATCCGGAAACAGCCTTTTGCCGCTCCCGGATCAGTTGTTTATTTAATTTTTAGGTTTATTTTTTGATTTTGACGATATCGTAGCCTGCCAGCTGTTTCTTACCGACCTTCGTCCAGAGATATAATTCAGTATCGACATCTGGAACTGTGAAAGCCACCGCTGTCTTGATCGGGAAGGTAAAGACCGCATCTTTCAGACCATCTTTATTCACATCCATAAACTCAACCTTGAGAGGTTTCGGCATTTTGCGGTTAACCTCCAAATCAGCATTAGAGAACGGAGATCCGAAACGTGTTGCTTCCTTATCAACCCTTGTCATGTGTACTTGAGGAGTAGAAAGCGCTGTGACTGTAAATGTACCGTCAGAACTTTGACTCAGCTCCTTGCTGTTGATGATAATCGGAAGATGATGAAGCTCGTGAAGTTCTTGTTCCGTGGCGTGAAGCACATTGTGGAAAGAATAATTATTAAATTCGTGCAGGAAAGCTTTAGCTTTGCCCGGATCTACCCGATAAAGCATTCTAGCTTCCTTATCAGCCTTCTGAACTTCAGCCGCTGCCTGTTTTTCAAAAGCCCTCTTATTCTTGGCAAAAATCGGATAATCCTGATGCTGCCAATCTAAGAAATTCTGCATGGCCAAGAACGTATAGAGCGGACGATCTGCGCGATAAGACAATTGCTCCGGCGTTGCGTGAAACTGAGCCGTAGTTGCAGTCTTGGGATCCATGAAATTCTGCCCGATCGCAGCTCCGGCAAGCGGATACTGCGGATAAGAAAACTGCTGAGATGGTCTCCCGTTGGTTCTCCAAGCAAGTGTAAATAGAGGATTCGGACGCAGAACATAAACGACACTGTCATAAGTACCGATATTACAAATGTCGTTCATCCCTTGGTGATACCAGCCGGAGTCCCTGACTTCATGTTTGCTGTGTCCGCTGATCATTTGACGAACTTGTTCCGCTGAAACTTTATTCTTCAGTTTCATAGACATCGGGAAAGCATGCTCATCTTTAAAGTCCTTGCCTGTAAGGTAATTGAGAAGGACGCGAACACGCTCTTTGGTCCAATCTGCTGAGGTTCTTTCGTCAAGTTGATAGGCTTTTCTCAGATTAAAGTCAGAGAAATTCTTCGGATCTTTTGGTTTATAAGTACCCTTCTTTATAGCGTTCTCAATTAAATCCGGAGAAGCAATTACATTTGCAGTGTCTTTCAGATCAATATTCGTAATGTTGATTGCATTGGCCAGGAAGGCAATTTCGTCATCCTGAACTTTACGAGCGACGTATCGGCTGCCGCGCAAAAGCACGAGCTGCCAAGCTTCATTAGCGTCTGCAATGGTATATGTCCGACCTTCTTGAAAATAGCCATACTTCTTTACGAGATCGATAGCCAGGTTCACTCCATCTCTTGCCGAAACTGCTCTTTCAGCAATTAAACGGCGAATCCCGTAACCGATGCCGCCTTCGTTGATCTTTTCGCCTTTTTCAATGGTCTGGTTGCAGTTGTTGGAGACAACTACAACACCTTTCTCATTCACGAAGCCATCGGAGAATGAATAGCCGGTAGGCGCCAAAGTCTGCGACCACCAAAATCCCAGTGTCTTTTTGACTTGAGGAATTTTGGCGGCAGCGGGCTCAAATTCGATGAGCTCTCCGTCTTCATGCATTGCCGGATCGACCCAATACTGACTGGTGATAATGCGCATTTCATTGTCTTCATTATGACCAACAAGAATTTCACCAGTTGAAGAAACTTTCTTTCCGACAATTACAGTAAAGCATGCATTAGAGGGGAGTGCAAAAGCGGCAAGTGAGATGCCAACGAGTGCGGATAGAGCGGTTAGTCTTAAATTCATACCGATCTCCTTGAAGATAATTTTGGTGATTTTTTATGTTTCTATATTCGCACGGAATACCCTGTTTGAATAAGTATAGCGAGAAATAAGCCTTAACTTAATCAGGGTTTCCGATAGGGTAATAAGAGAATAGAAAGAGTTTTATTTACACCATTCGTCTCAAAAGTTCTCTTAGCCGCACAATGAACAAAGCAAAAGACGAAGGTTTTATTACTTCCTTCGTCTTATGTTGTTAAAACTTACCTATGAAACAAAATGTTAGAAAACGAACTTCGCTCCAATAGTTGCCGACAATTCTCGATAGTCGTGAGAGCCAAATCTTGAACCCACGTTGCCCCATAAGTGGAGGTTCTTTCCGACTTTTCTTTCGCCGCCGAATTTCAATTCAGCCAAGTTGGAAGCACCCGCCTGAGTAAATCCGTCTTGATTCATCGTCACCCCAAACTTGCGAGTGTTATGAATCCAATTCACGTCAGTGTAGAGCTGAAAACTTCCGATTCCTTGATCAGAACCGGGCACTCTGCCCTGGATATAGAATCGAGTACCTATTCGGCTTTGAATGTTGCCGTGACCGTTAAACCGAACGTGAGTTCCGTTTTTCTCTGTCCTATTCGGGGTGGTTACGCCCATCCAGATCACTTGAGCCTGAGGCTGGACATACCAGTCGCCATAGTTATTAGAGCCAAGTTTTTGTGTATAACCGGCTTCCAGCGATCCGGTTAAACCTCTAGATCTATATTTTTCTTTCGGATTGTCATTGCCATTCACGGAGCTCTTAAACCAGCTGTAGTTGAACCAGGCATCGACATAAGCACCCTGTTGATTAATTTCATCCTCAAACCAAGTTGCATACATTCCCAGTCCATAACCATCAGTTTTACCAATGGAACGCTGACCATTCACCACCGAATGAGAAATCGCTCTGGAGTGGGCATAACCGGCCATCAATCCTAAGTGCAACGCCTGTTGGTTTTCAGCATCCGTCCATGCTGCTATATCTCCTCCGATCTGGGAAATATATCGGTTAGAGCGAGTTTTGGTATTTCCCGAGGAATCTTGCCAAGAGTTGTATCGACCCACTTGTCTTAACCACAGACTTGTAGATTTTTTCTCTCCTGTGAAGAAGTCCGTATATTCAGTCTTACCGCCTCTGTCCAGCTGTCGCGTTACAAAGGATGTTTGTACGGATTCTTCATTTGCAATATAAGAACCTATCTCCGGACGAACCTGATCGTCTTCAGTTTTCAGGTACCAATGATTTGAATTCGCACCTTCTCCGCGTACTAAACGATATTCAAATGCGCCGGCGACTATTCGCCCTTCCTGGATAAAAGTACCGTCTGACTGTCCATCGACATGAATAAGTTCAATGCCTTTCGATGTCCTTCCGCCCATTGCCCCCATATTTGTGACAACCACTCTGGATGTCCCTGACGTACTTCCTCTGACAATGAGTTTATCCACTGGGGAAGAATCACCTTCTAAATATCCCTTAAAATTAATTAAGCCGTTGTTACCGATATAATTTCCTTCCACTAAAAAAACGGAAGGCTCACTGTCCTGTGTACCGATATTCAATGTTCCGGCATGAACTAAGTCTCCTTTTAAGACAGCAAATCCGCTTAAAGTTCCATTCTGGCCGATTACAACAGAACTGCTATTGCTAGTCACGACAGAATTCGGCGTGCCCAGGTGCAACTCCCCTTCGTTGATTTCTGTTTTTCCGTTCCAAAGTGTGTCATTGGTAATCGAGAGTGTTCCATGCCCTTCCTTACGCACGGAGCCGCTTCCGGTAATATCGTTCGATAATGTCCAGTCGTCCGAATTGTTGATGATTAGATAACCGTTATTCGAAACGGCCGCTTTACCCAGATTCGAGGCGTTGGACACAGTAAGTTCAGACTGAGGATCGATTTGAATATCGCCTTCAAAGCCGCTGTTATCCGCCGTGAGAGCTAAATCACTGCTGAACAGATTCAATCGCCCCATTCCTGACAACTGATTTTGAATAGGACCGTCATTGACACCATTCAAATTTAATTCACCATCAAGCTCAATCGTCCCGTCTCCCAGACCGGAAGAAGACTTCATGTTAACTTTGGCTTCCGTAAACAGAACATTATTCGTATGAAGATTTGGGTTTGAGGCTTCAATATCCAGAGTTCCGCTTTCCACCGTCAATGTCCCGCTTCCCGTTAAGGTATCTGCAGACACGATCTGACCGCCTTCGCGAATGGTTAATTGAGAAGACTTTTGATCAAGACGGTCATCGGATTCCTTCGGTTCACCGAAATGAACTTTTGCATTTTCTCCGGCGTTCAGGCGGCCGACAGTCTGAGAGGTATTTGCCAGATCCAGAGTAGCGTTTTCTTCCAAAAGAACTTCCGAGGTACTTCCCAATGCCGAATCAGCTAATAATTTCAGTGTACTATCAGGGTCAACAAATGTTTTCCCCGTATAGTCGTTATTGGGGTTCGACAAAGAGATATAGTCATTAGGCGCGTCAATTCGTAGATCACCCTCTCCGGTTACTTTTGCCCTTAGATCCTTTCCCCCTGAGGCGATTGATACCGATGGAACTAACGTCAGAGCATTATCATCTTTTCCAAGCAGCTGGACCTTATTTAACCCATAGGTTAAATAGAGACCGTTGGACTCTTTATCCGAGTCGAGTGTCGACAGCTGAAAACCATAGAATCCTTTCGCAACTTCAGTCTCGGGGCTTCCCTGTAAGATCGAAACTGTTTTAACAGGGTTGGAAAGGCTTCCTCCCGCATCCGGTGAAAGAGCCGACTGCCCATTTACGATTAATTCAATTCCTCCGGCATAGCCATTAACCACACTTTTATTTTCATCCTTCAATTGAATCAATGGAATCCTCGGAGCTTTCTCAATGTAATCATCGTGTTCCATAATTGCATTATTCGATTCTGTATCAGGAATTTCAGGGAGTGTAATTTGATCGCCCATCTTTACCTTAACAGTCCCAGTTGAACTTACATCTAGACCACTTAGGACATCGCCATCAATTAAAATCTGGGCCGACGATTCGGTATCGCTGAATTGAATTTCTTTCTCAAAATCAATCGATCCGCCGGAAATCATTAAACTTTCAAGCGTTGCTGAATCATTAGTTTCTTTCTCAGTCCTTAATTCCGCACCATCTTTGACAACTACACCTATCGAACCTAACATTTCGTCAGGAGTTAAAACATAAAAAAGATTTCCACCGTTCTTACCGTCCAAAACCATAGTACCTATAAAGTCTTGGTTGTTTTCAGGGTTGTTTTTAAGGTTGTTATCGAACTTAAATTCTTGATTGATGCCTTCTGCGTTTGGATCAGAGTAAATCCATAACGCACCTTCACTATTCTTTTCACTATCCTTGGTACTAATCAAGGTATTGTTATAAGTAAAGCCGCCGTCGGGAACAAAAATTTCAATATTGCCCCAATTCAACTCGGTCTTTCCGCTTCCCCAGAGTTCCTGGCTGGTGTGAGCCCCTTTATCCGAGCTTAATTTACCTAAAACAAGCCAATCACCGGTATAGCTGTTGTTTTGAACAGAATTATTAGAAACCGTTGCATATCCGTGAACTACTGTAGTTCCATTGCCGGAGAGGAAATTGTCGATATAAGAATAATCTTCATCAAACAAAAGATCCAACCTTCCGTTATTTTTTATCTCCGCTTCACCGAGAGCGCTGTTCTTAAAAACTGCGATATCAGAACCTGCACCAACGTTAATTGTTCCGTTAAAGTCCGAATTGTTTCCAGTAAGAGCAAAAGAACTGTTCTCTGCATTCAGCTCGCCTGAACCGATAAGAGTATTGGCAAACTCATCATAGGTGAGAAATGTCTCATAATGAAGCGGATTTCCGCTGTCAGAAGGTTTCTCAATGTTTTTCAACGTCAGTGAGCCGTTGTCCTGTATTTCGTTGTCACCGAGACCCAAAACAGAATCGATTTCTACCTCAGCATTCGGTTTGATTGAAGTTGAAGCATGGAAATCAGCATTAGCGCCTGAAATCTCTAGCGTTCCTCCTTGGACAATTAAATTCCCCGATCCTTTTAATCCACCGGCTGAGACGGTTCCTCCCTCTTTGACCGTCAATTGAGACGAGTCTGCCATATCAACCTGTGCATCAGTGGCAACTGTTAATTTTCCAATTTCTTGAGAATGATCGTTAAGATTCAAAATAGCTCTTTCTGCTAAATTGACCTCCTTAGTTGCACCTAAAGCAGAATCAGCTCCAAGTTTTAACGTACTGTCGGACGTTACAAAAGTTCCGCCGGTATAGGTGTTCTCCGGATTAGACAAGGAAACGGTCTCTCCGACTGCAGAAATTTTAAGATCGCCGCTACCAACGACTTTGGCACTGAGGTCATTGGCTAAGGAGTTTTCTGGAAGTCCGGGGGTCGCATACAAAATAAGCGCTGAATCCCCCTGACCTAATAATTCAACTTGAGTCAGACCGTAGTTGAGATAAAGACCGCTCGCCTCTTCTTCCGATCCGCTTGTCGTCAGTTTCCAGTCATAGCCAGCGTTGGCAACATGAACTCCGTTTTGAATAACTTTGGAGGTCAATGCGTTAGAGAGAACTTTCCCGTTTTGGTCTACCAAAGATAAACCTCCGCCGGATCCGATAATTTCTGCCCCTTTCGCGTTCACCAACATCATTGAGGTTTTTTGCAAACCGTCATCTTGCTCCATAAGCGGCAGTGTTTCCAACTCGCTTTCTGTCGCGGGTACAGCGTTTATAAATCCGGCTGAAGTATCAATTCGAACAGTTCCTTCACCATCAGCGTTCAATTTCTTTGTAACTCGGATCGTCTTATTCGAAGTCGGGCTGCCGGTTTGAATGTCACCGATATTGAGTTCTCCTCCCGCAATATCAAGCTTACCTAACGTGAAAGTTTCCTTAGAGGAATCATCCCTGCCGACAGAGAGAACTGAGTTGTCGCTAACGCGGATTCCTGATGTCGATAACTCATCGCTATCAAGAATATAAACGACCTTCTTATTTTTTTCTCCCGCTAACTCCACCATGCCGGTAAACTCTGAAGTCGTACCTTGTTGGATCTTGAAAGTAGGGGTATATAAATCTGTACCATTCTCGGAGCCAGAAAAATTCACTAAAAGCGTCCCCGATCCGGATAAGGTATTGTCAAAGACAAATAAAGAACCGTTCGAGTTATTGGTCACAACCACCGATCCCTGAGGCTCAATGTTGACATTTCCCGTTCCCCATTGAGAGGAAGTAGTGAAGGACCCATCGACCGTTTTCAATTTACCTAAAACATCCCACTCACCGTGATAATCGGAAATGTCGGAACTTTTAACCGAAACCTCACCCGCAACCCGAATAACTCCGTCCCCGGAGATTTTGTTTTCAATCGGACCGGCATCGGATTGAAACTGAAGATAAAGACCTTTCGAGGTATTACCTGCTTCAGTGTTAACTTCGATATTACTTTGGCCGGCTCCTGTAGGAGCGACAAGAACTAGTGTACCGTCTGTTACAAGAGTTTTCCCAGTATAAGTGCTCTCAGAACTTCTTAGGACGTTGTAGCCGCCGAGGTTCTCAATCTGTCCATGACCGGTAATTTTGGGAACGAGCACGAAAGCCTGTTTCAGATCCTCGGCATTATTGTTTAGATAAACAGAAACACCGTCGGAACCTTCTCTCTGATTCATCTTCAGCTCGGAAGCCAATACAGACTTGGCCTTATAATCTGATTCCCCAATAAAAAGCTGAACCTTTGAGTTATTTCCATCGGGTTTCAGTTCAATCACACCGTTCCCGGAACCTACATTCACAATTGAAAATCTGCTGAACAGCAATGAAGTAGTGTTGTTATCGGAGCCAATGACCTGAATATTGGCTGCTTTCACACCGGCAGCTTTACTATTGGCAATTTGGAAATAAGTTGCCGGTGCATCATTAACACCTTGAAGAATAAAATTCCCACCGATTTCCGCAGCGGCTGTACCTATACTTGCATCAAAGAAAAGATCGTTCGGGTCGAACTTATTGTTTTTCGTTATATGATTGCTGAAGGTAAAATCCTTACCAACTTTTAAACTGACTGGGACATTTTTACTGTTTGCAATGTAGAAGCTTCCTTCATTGGAAATATTTACAGTCAGACCGCCTTTAACTTCTAAAATACCGTTGTACTGAACTCCCACCTTACTATCTTCTGTTTCAGTGAAATTTCCTTCAACAGATATCTTCGTGTTGGTATTGGTATTTTTCCCATCAATCCACACATCCAAATTGGATGCATTGATATCCCCTTTGACAGTCAATGTCGAGTCACGGTTTGTCGTGCCAATAACGTGGATGATGTTTGTACCGGTTGCAGTTATAGATCCGACCGTCAGCGACCCGCCGCTGGAGATCGCCTGAGCATTTTGATAAGGGAAATCAGTGCCTCCGACCTGCAGCCGAACATGATTTCCTGTCAATTTAACATTAGATAAATCCAGCTGAACCCCGTCAACCCAAATAGCCCCAAGCTCTGTTAAGAAAAATTCGTTATAGGATTCCAGGCGGTTCCTAACTTCTTGGAGGGTTGTTTCATTGACGATCTGAGGAACCGAAATTGTTTCGGTATTTGCGAGCGCGGAATGAGACAGCAATGACGCAGCAGAAACCGCCATCACGCAAAGTAATTTTTTCCTTGAATTAACAGTTTTTCTGTTATGAACTCTAATCGTACTGGTTTTTGTCATAACACAACCCCAACCTATATAGAAATCGATTCAGAAAATGTCTTGCAATTAAAATGATAGGGAGGTAATTATCTGAGGTAATTGAAAAACTGTCTTTTTGGGGATGACAAACAATGGTTGTTAGAAACAACAACTTCTCGATTAAAGCGAATAAATCAATTAAATACCCCCACATCCTCTCTAAATTTATTCCAACTTTTACTCCCAAAATGAGGTAAAAAAAGCCTCCCGGGATTTGTCACCCGAGAGGCTTGTAAGATCAAACTAGTTGGTTCTTATTCTTCGAAGGCACCTTTAACGATAACTTCCGAATCTTTCATGACCTGACGCCCCTTCATGAAGAGGTGGAGCGGTTTAAGATCCTTATCCATCACTAAAAGGTCTGCGTCTTTACTGGCTTCGATCACGCCTTTATTACCCAAGCAAAGAGCCGTGGCAATAGTACGTGTCAAAGGCAGCAACGCTTTTTCAAGACCAATCTTACTGGCAAGTTCCTGAAGCATCTTCAGGTTGTCGGAGACTTTGCAAACCGTCAGACCGATCATTTCGCCGTTCTTATCGAAACGAGGCATCGAGCCGTGGCCGTCAGAAGAGAACGTAATACGATCGATCGGCGCACCTTCTTCCAAAGCCATCACAAAAGCATCTGCTGCAGAACCCATATAGTTGCCGCCGCTGGTTGTGATATCGATGTATCCGCCGGCTTTGGTAAATGCGATTGCCTGAGCAAAAACTTCAGGGTGACGGCCGACATGTGTCGGACGAATGTGCTTAATCGGCATTCCCATTTTTACGCATTCCATGAAAGCCGGGAAAGCGATGGGAAGGTCACCGAGGTGAACATGCAGATAAGAATCGTGTCCGCAGATCATGCCTCCGACGCGGCAGTCGGAAAGAACTCTTAAAACTTCCTGAGTTGTCGGGAAGGAGCAGCGATGGTCGCCCATTGCAATCTTCACACCCAAGCATTCGGGAATCGTCAAGAGGTCTTTACGGACGTCGCCGGTAACCGTTGTCGGAGGATAACGATAGTTGGAAGTCCACATCCAGCCGGTAGCACCTTCTTTGGTTAAGGCGCGAACCTTAGCCATCAGAGCTTCGATCGGACGGGTTTCGCTATCGGTTCCGGAAACACCGACAAAGGAAGTGATTCCGCCTTCCACGAGCTCGGAGAAGTTAAGCTCCGGAGCGCGTGTCAGGGGACCGCCTTCTCCGCCGCCGCCAGTCACGTGAATGTGCTGGTCGATAAGACCCGGCGTAACGATTGCGCCGTTCAGATCGATCACTTCCAGACCGGGAAGGTCGGCAGAGATTTCATCCTCCACAGCAATGATTTTGTCATTGACTGTCAGAATGTGTTTGATGCCCTTATGTTCAGGAGCGTACAGATCTGCATTTTTAAAGAGAATTGCGGTAGCCATTGATTACTAAATCCTTTGAAAGTTCGTCAGATTACGATCCCAGAACGACCAGGCGCATGACCCACAGAGAGAGCAAAGCGACGATCGGAGGAACGGCCATGATCTTGAACATATCGGAACCCTGGATGCCGATAACGCCAAGGCAGCGGCCCATGTACTGAACCTGAGAACCCATGAGGTAAATAGCGGGAATCACGATAGCGAGCTGTGTACCGTCAACAGCGCCTTTATCGAACAAGGCAACTGCCACACCGACACCGCCGCCCATGGACATCCAGCCGCCGAGCAGAATCATGGCAGCTTCGCCTGGCAGACCGAAGATGGCCATAACCGGTCCGAGGCATGTACCGATGAAGTCCAAAGCGCCGGAGATGTTCAGCATTTTGATGATCACGAAAGCCATCAAAACGTTAGGAATCGTAGAGTGTGTAGCAATGTTCCAACCCTGAAATGCACCGTTGACGAATACGTCGGTGATCATCATTTTTTTAGATGTAGTAGCCATTTCGTATTCTCCTTGTTAAGCGCTCTTCTTAAGGTTAATCTTTCCGCCCATCTGGATGACGCGCATGATGTTGGCAGCGAGGATCTTGCCGAGGAACAGAATACCCAAGCAAGCACCGATGCTGACCGGAACTGCAGGCTTGCCGTCAGCAGCAAGCAACGTGAACAGAACCGCGCCGGAAGAGAGGAAGTTAGTGATGAGAGCGTCGGCTGTCATCTGGAAAGTAGCAAAGTTATTCAGCTCTTTAGCTGTCAAAACATTGTCATCTTTGAGCTGGCGAGTCAGAGCCGCGCCGCCGTCAGTAGACTGCAGAGAAGCGATCAGAGCGAGACCAGCACCGCCGGGAACGCCGATCAACGGACGAAGAATCGGAGTAAGCATCTGGCGAGCAGCTTTCAGAGCACCGTAGTGGTCGAAAACAGTGATCATCGCAAGAGCGAACATAACTGTCGGGACCAGTGTCAAAGCAAACATGAAGCCGTCGATAGCACCGGAACCGCCTTTACCGCGGAAGTTGGCCATCGCGGTGTGAATGCCGTCAGCGTTCTGAGAAACAGCTGTGACAACCTTACCGAAGGAGCCGTTGATTGTGGTGAAGTCGAAAATGCCCCACCATTGGTTTGTAGCGCAGACACCGGAGAAGAAAACGCAAGCCATAATCAGGGAAATGTAATTTCCGATGGTGACTTTCTTTTCTTTGTCATCTGCCAACTCAGGTTTTTTATCGTTGAGGTTAGAAGAAGCCATAGGACTATCCTTAAAAGTAACAAACAAAGCAAATTTCGTTTTTTGAATGTGCTTATCTACGGCCCCAGGCTCTCTTAAAGCCCTTTTATCACCGTGCGATAAACCGTTTTTCTCATCCGAAAAACAAAAAGCATGTCCGCGAGGTTTTCGCGTGCCCACATTATGAAAGGATTTTTACGATGTAAATATTCAGCCTTACCCTGAAATCCGTATTCAAATATGGTGTTAATACTGACAAGAAATAAGGCGATTTACGTTTTTTACATTTGCGTTAGCGGGAAATTTTTTCGCAAATATAAACATTGTTTTCAAACGTACAGCAACAAATCAAGGCTTATTTTGGTTTTTAATGAAAAAATATTCGAACGAACTGGCGTAGGGTGAAAAATTAAACCTATTTCAACCTAAAACGCCACTGTTACTAAATTACAACAACTAAAAATAGTTTCCTTGTCGCTCTTGCAAAGTATTCTGATTTTTGAACCTACTACCCAACTTAATACTGTTTGAGATTCGAAGAACCACTGCAAATCTAAAATTTCTCTCGCCAGTCCGAATAGCTTCTCACTAGGCCTTACCGGAGGATTTTTCGGAAGAAATTTTTAGCAGAGGCTGCATGTTTTTCAACATTATTTTTAATGATATTGTCCCGATCTTCGTTGTGATGGCATTAGGTTATGCCGGTGCGAAGATGAATGCTTTCACGCCGAGTCAAACCCAGGCACTCAACAAAGTTGTTTTGAACTTCGCTTTGCCGGCCGCACTTTTTGTCTCTATTACTAAAGCAACCCGCGAGATGCTTTTCGAAGATCTCACGCTGACGCTCGTCTCATTAATCGGTATCGTCGCCCTCTTCTTCGTTTGCTATTGGGTTTGCAGAAAGGTCTTCCATCACACAGCTGCCGAAGCCGCAGTCTGCGGTCTGACCGCGGGCTCCCCGACTATCGGCTTCTTAGGCTTCGCTGTCCTTGATCCGATTTACGGAGCAACCACTCAGACGGGATTGGTAGTTGCAATCGTAGCAATCGTTGCAAATGCCGTGATTATTCCGATCGGCATGTACTTGATGAGCTTAGCCGGGGCTATGGGATCCGGAAACGGCTCTTCTTCCGGAACCGGCTCTGCCATTTTAAATGCCGTCAAGCAACCGGTCGTTTGGTGTCCGACGCTTGCGGTCGTAATTGTCTTATTAGGGATCAAGCTTCCGATCGCGGTCTATCCTTCCTTTGACCTGATTGCCCACGCCAATTCCGGTGTTGCCGTTTTTGCAGCAGGTTTGGCTTTGGCTACAGTGAAATTCAGCGTCAACACTGAAATTCTTTGGAACGCTATATTCCGTGTATTCATTACTCCGCTCTGCATCGCCATTGCGGCTATCCTCTGCGGTCTCAGCGAAGAAAAGCTTTCGATGCTGACGATGGCCTGTGCTCTTCCGCCGGCTTTCTCCGGCATCATCATCGGTTCTCGGTATAACGTTTACGTTCAGGACGGCGCTTCTATTTTGGCTGTCAGTACGCTGATGTTTGCTTTCGCAGCTCCTTTCTGGATTTGGTTCTGCCCGATCTTACAAAGCTGGCTCTAAGATCCTTTGGGGCATAGAAAAAGAGCGGAGGAATCAAATCCTTGTCGCTCTTTTCTTTTTGACCTTCCAAATTAATTAAGGCAGTTTGTCATAGACTTCATCGGTCACCGGTTCTAACCATTCATTAGAGGTGCCTTCTCCCGGGACTTCAAGAGATAAGTGCTGGAACCAACTGTCTTTTGCTGCACCGTGCCAATGTTTAACATTAGGCGGAATATTGAAGACTTCGCCGCCTTTCAATTCATGAGCCGGTTCGCCTTCCAGTTGTACCCAGCCTCTGCCGTAAACACAAATCAGCATCTGACCGCCGCCTTTTTGGGCATGATGGATATGCCAGTTGTTGCGGCATCTCGGTTCAAAAGTAACGTTATAAGTCGGAACTTGTTCCGTTGTTAACGGAGCTAGCCAGCTTTGAGCGATGAAATATTTAGCGTAAGCGTCATTGGGTTTCCCAACCGGAAAATCACTAAGTTTTGGAACTTCCTTCATAAAACCACCAACATTTGCTTCGGCGAAAGTCTTAGGGCCCCGCCTCTATTTTTAAATTCAATGTAGAAATAATAAATCTTCAAAAGTTATATAGAATTAAGATCTATGCGATCTATGCATAAGTATTGATTCAGTTGCAATTTTTCGTTCAATGGTTTCTGTAAATAATTATCGATATCATTTCTGTGATTTGAGATAATTGCCTCAAAAGAATCAACCTCGTCCGGAGATTAGTCATGCCGTCTTTTGAAACCGGTGTCCGACTGCTTAAAAATATCCTTATTAAGAAGAGAAGCTATTCCGCATTCTTTGCGGATGAAACCGACGCGCTCCACAAAGCCTTTCCTGCTAAAGCTACGGTTCATGCAGGACCGTTTGGCATTCCGATGCTTTGGAATTCGGCTAGAAACTTCCTAGAAAAGAAGTCTTTTGAACCCAGACAAACGGACGGAATTGCTTACGTTCACATTCCTTTCTGTGAAAGCCGGTGCCTTTTCTGCATGTTTTATCAGAATCCATATGCTTCGGAAGCAGCAGATGCTTACACGAATACGCTTATAAAAGAGTTTGAGCTCTGGAATCAACGAGCTGCTCAGAATTCTGCACCGATTAAGGCGTTGTATTTCGGCGGAGGCACACCGACCGCACTTGAGCCTCACAACATTAAAAAGATCCTAGACGCTGTTAGAACGAATCTTCCGCTCGCCGAAGACTGCGAAATTACCTTCGAGGGCAGACTTCACGGACTAACTGATGAGAAGCTCTCCGCCTGCGTAGAAGGAGGCGTCAACCGACTCTCTATAGGAGTTCAGACATTCAACGCCGATATCCGAAAAGAAATGCAGCGCCTCGATTCCCCTGAATATATTATTCGTCGACTCGAGAAAATCTCCGCCATCGACAATCTTGCCGTAGTGATCGACCTCCTCTTCGGCTTCCCGGGACAAAAAGGAAAAGTCTGGACAGACGATTTAAAGATCGCTTCCGAGCTTCCTATTGACGGAGTCGACTGCTACCAGCTGAATGTCTTTGAGAAATCGCCGCTCAACACGCGCATCAAATCCGGTCTTTTTGATCCGGCAGCGACGCTTGCTGAAGCGGCCGACATGTATGCAGAAAGCGTTGAGCATTTTTCTTCTCATCCAAATTGGCATCGTCTTACCAATACTCATTGGGCCAGAACGCCGCTTGAAAGGAATCTCTACAACCGTTTAGCAAAAGGTCCGAGTGACTGCCTTCCCTTCGGCTGCGGAGCCGGTGGAAAACTTTTCGGTTACAGCTGGATGCAGGAGCGCAAACTTGCCAAATGGTCGGAAATGGTTGAGAAAGGACTCAAGCCGGTCTTTGTCATGATGAAACCTCAGGAACACTGGCACTTGATGAGAACTTTGGCGAGCAACGTGGAATCCGGCCCCTTCAATTTGAAAGAAATCGGTGACAACTTCAGCGTCGATATTGAAAAGCCGCTAAAACCCGTCATGGACCAATGGATTAAAGCCGGCCTTCTTGAAAAGTCGGGAGACATCTATTCTCCGACTGTTGCCGGCCAGTTTTGGTATGTGACCATGGCTCAGCTCGCTACGGAAGCGCTGACCATGACCACTGCAAAAGAAGATTCTTTCAAAGCGGATCCGATTACGCAAAGCGTATATTCACCCAACCAAGCCGAAGCGTGGTTAAAAACTATCAACAAGCGCGAAGAATAACAGAAGGAAAACGTTTAGGTATTTGAAAGAATTTGTATTTTCAAAAGAGTTGAAATAAGATAACGTTTCATTTCAAAAAGGAGTAAAAATGACGGCACCTCTCGGCAATGTTAAAGCCTCGGTCCCCCCTGAGCAGTTAAAGGCAAAAATGAATCCCGGCGATGTTTCTTTCCTCGGATTCGAACGCAAAGATAACGTTTTCACCGTTACTTTTGCTTGGATTGACATGATTGGCGGCCATCACGAGCACACTTTCGCTCGCGGTGACATCTTCGCAGACTTCAACAAAGTCCTGAAGGTCTTCACTGACGGCGGTCTGCCTATCGACCCGGCCAAAGCTGACGACTTCCATATGCGTCTCTGCCAGCTCTCTACCGTTATGGTTCAGGAGCAGGCTCCGGCCGCAAAAGCAGAAGCCAAAAAAGAAGAAGCTCCTGCTAAGTAATGCATTGAACACTTAATCGTGTTTAGAGATTGCCGCTTTACGCGGCAATTTCTTTTTGTACTTGAAGTTTTCTTCAAATTCCTTCGAAAACCTCTAAATCTTTGTGAGCATTTACCCGCAAAAAAACAATTGCTCCTGCCGCAATCCGTTTTCACATTGTGCATCGATTAAAATTTTAGAATCGTATCTAAAATAAGACCCGAAGGAGTTCCAAAGAGATGCTTGAACAGCTCGTGACGCGAAGAAAACTGATCCTCTTAGCTTCAGTTTCCTCCCTGCTTTCCAGCTGCTCGATGTTCTCTTCTGACCGTTATAGCTATCAACCGGTCTCCTATGACAACTCAGAAGGATCAAAAGTCCTCAGAACCGCAATGAGTCAGTACGGAGCTAAATATAAATACGGGAAAGCTTCTCCCTCGGACGGTTTCGACTGTTCGGGTCTCATTTTCTGGGCTTACGGCAAACATGGAATTACCGTTCCCCGCCACACCGCCGCTCAATCAAAAGCAGGCAAATGGGTGGCTGCCCGCAACGCCCGGCAAGGCGATATTGTTGTTTTCAGGATTGGCCGAAGACTTCACACGGGCTTAGTCGCCGACAAAGGACGCTTCCTTCACGCACCCTCTTCCGGCGGTTACGTTCGAATGGAAAGTCTCTCGGGCGTCTATTGGAAGAACAAGATCGTCGGATACCGAAGAATCGTGTAAAGCAAACGATATTATTCATAAAAACCACATCGTTACATAGGTAATTAAAAGAATGCGCAGTGACAAAATAAAAGTTGGTCCTCAGGCCGCTCCCCACCGCTCCCTTCTCTATGCACTGGGATTAACCGATGAAGAACTCAAGAAACCTCTCATCGGTATCGTGAGTTCCCAGAACGACATCGTTCCGGGACATATGAACCTGGACAAAATCGTTGACGCCGTTAAACAAGGCGTTGCCCTTGCCGGCGGTGTTCCTATCGTCTTCCCCGCTATTGCCGTTTGCGACGGTATCGCCATGGGACACGAAGGCATGAAATATTCTCTCGTCAGCCGTGAACTGATCGCTGACAGTACCGAAGCGATGGCTATTGCACATGCTTTTGACGCTTTGGTCATGGTTCCGAACTGCGACAAGAACGTTCCGGGCCTTTTGATGGCTGCTGCTCGTTTGAATATTCCGACTATTCTTGTTTCCGGCGGCGCAATGAGCGCCGGCATCATCGGTAAGAAGAAACTCTCTCTTGTCTCCGCCTTCGAAGGGGTCGGCGCATACAAGGCAGGAAAGATTGATGCCAAGAAACTGACGGAAATCGAACAGAAATGCTGCCCGTCCTGCGGTTCCTGCTCCGGCATGTTTACCGCAAACTCTATGAACTGCCTGACTGAAGTTTTGGGCATGGGACTTCCGGGCAACGGCACGATTCCCGCTGTTCAAAGTGCTCGTATCCGTCTTGCAAAACAGGCCGGCATGAAGGTGATGGAACTTCTTGAAAAGAATATCCGTCCTCGCGACATCATGACTTACGATGCTTTCCTCAACGCCATGACCGTCGATATGGCTTTAGGATGCTCTACGAACTCCATGTTGCATCTGCCTGCTATCGCTCATGAATGCGGCTACAAGCTCGACATGCACTTGGCAAACGAAATCTCGGAAAAAACTCCGAACCTCTGCCATCTTTCTCCTGCCGGTCCTCACTTTATTGAAGAGCTCAATGAAGCCGGCGGCATTCCTGCAGTGATGAAAGAGCTCGACAAAAAAGGACTTCTCAAGACCGACTTGATGACGGTTACCGGCAAGACAGTTGCCGAAAACATTGCTGATGCAGAAAACAAGGACGAAGAGATCATTCGTCCGATCGACAAACCCTACAGCGAAACCGGCGGTATTGCCGCCCTCTTCGGCAACCTCGCTCCTGAAGGTTCCGTTGTGAAGCGTTCTGCTGTTGCTCCTGAAATGCTTGTCCATAAAGGACCGGCTCGTGTCTTCGATTCTGAAGAAGAAGCCATTGCAGCTATTTGGGGCGGAAAAATCAAAGACGGCGATGTCGTTGTCATTCGCTACGAGGGTCCGAAGGGCGGCCCCGGCATGCGCGAAATGCTTTCTCCGACTTCCGCCATCATGGGCGCCGGCTTAGGTTCTACCGTTGCTTTGATTACCGACGGCCGCTTCTCCGGAGCCAGCCGCGGTGCAGCTATCGGCCACGTTTCTCCTGAAGCAGCACTGGGCGGTCCCATCGGCCTGATTGAAGAAGGCGACATCATTTCCATCAACATCCCTGAACACAAGCTTGACCTTGAAGTCTCGAATGAAGTTTTGGAAGAACGCCGTAAGAACTGGAAGCCTCGTCAGCCGAAGATCACAACCGGCTACTTAGCGAGATACGCCAAGCTTGTTTCTTCCGGCACTTCCGGAGCTGTTTTAAGCTAATCAAGTGATTCGGACCGGCGCTTTAAGCGCCGGTTCTTCTTTTTGCGGCCGCTGGAAAAGCATGTTAGTTCTTTCGGCCTTTGATTTTCCTGTAGTAAATCTTTAATAACCAAAACTCAGGAAATTCGTTAAAATTCCCTGAGCCTCAAGCATTCTTCAATTTTTACTTTTTCAAACTCGTGTAGTAATAGCTTCCGAGAAATGATTTCCGCTGTCCTTGTCTACTGTCTTTTAGCCGTTGGCGTCTGACGCTATTCCAAGGTTGAGACGGAAATTCAAGACAACCCATTCACTGATTATTACTTGCGAGTTAGGCTTTTAAGAACACTTCTGCTGTTTTTTCGTGACAGTAGCCTGCAGCTAAACACAGCTGAAGAAGCACTCTTGCCTTCTGAGGATTCAAAGTTCCGGCGTTGATCATGCCGGCTTCTGCCCATTCAGGTGAAGAATCAACCACCTCACCGCTTCCGCAGCGGGACGCACGAACTACCGGAATTCCTTCTTCCAAGGCCTTCTCAAGTTCAGGCAAATCTTTGCAATGGATGGAACCGTTGCCCATACCGGCATAAATAATACCTTTAGCGCCCGATTGAATGGCCGCCTTGATCAAACGACCGTCGCCGTTTGAATGAGCGTAAATGATGTCGACAATCGGAAGATGTTTGTGATCAGATAGAAGCTCAGAGGTAAATGGAGTTTTGAGCGTATGCGGACGGGTGCTTTCTTTAAAGAAGGAAACTCTTCCGCCGGTGATAAAACCAAGTGCTCCTAAACGCGGAGATGCAAATGTATCGCAGTTGGTTGTATTGGTCTTTATAACATCTCTGGCACCGTGAATTTCATCATTCAAGACAACCAAAACACCTTTGCCTTTAGCCTCCGGAGTAGTCGCCACTTTCGCCGCGTTCAGAAGATTCATAGGGCCGTCGGCAGAAATCGAGGTTGCCGGTCTCATGGAACCAACGAGAACAACAGGCTTCTCGCTCTTCAAAACTTGATTGAGCATGAAAGCCGTTTCTTCCAAAGTGTCTGTACCGTGCGTAATAACAACACCGGCAACTTCGGGGTCTTTCAGCTGACTCTCTGTTTCTTTAACCAAGCACGCCCAAATTTCATCCGTCATATCTTCAGAGCCGATATTGGACACTTGGACAGAGGTAAGGTTGGCGATGTCTTCTAACCCGGGAACAGAGGCTAAAAGATCTTCAACAGTAGCTGAGCCCGGAACATAACCGGTCGTTGCAGAGGCAGATCCGGCTTTTCCGGCAATCGTACCGCCGGTGCCGAGGATGGCGATGGTGGGGAGGTCTTCTTTCATTTTTCTTTCAGGTAAAAAAGACGCTGCCGAAGCAGCGTCACTATTCAACGAAATGAATTATTTCTGATTTTCAGGTTTCAAAACTGCCAGGCCGTTCATATACGGACGGAGAACTTCAGGAACCGTGACGGAACCGTCAGCGTTCTGGTAGTTTTCCAAAACGGCAACGAGCGTTCTGCCCACGGCCAAGCCTGAGCCGTTCAGTGTATGAACGTATTCAGTCTTGCCCTGGGCATTCTTGAAGCGAGTCTGCATACGGCGAGCCTGGAAGGCTTCGCAGTTAGAAACAGAGCTGATTTCGCGATAGGTGTTCTGAGCCGGAATCCAAACTTCCAAGTCATAAGTCTTTGCAGAACCGAAGCCCATGTCGCCGGTGCAAAGCGTAATAACACGATACGGAAGTCCGAGTTTCTGCAGGATGCCTTCAGCGCAGACAACCATTTCTTCAAGGTGCTTGTAACTTTCTTCCGGTTTGACGATACGAACCATTTCGACTTTTTCGAACTGGTGTTGACGGATCATTCCGCGTGTGTCTTTACCGTAAGAGCCGGCTTCTGAACGGAAGCAAGGAGTCTGAGCAGTAATCTTGATCGGCAGATCGCTTTCTTTAAGCATCTGGCCGCGAACGGAGTTCGTCAGAGTTACTTCGGAAGTCGGAATGAGATAAAAGATTTCGCCCTCGCCTTCCTGACCGCCCTTCTTAGCAGCAAACAGGTCTTCTTCAAACTTCGGAAGCTGGCCGGTACCGATCAGCGTCTCCTGATTGGCAATGTACGGTGTGTAGCACTCTGTATAGCCGTTTTCCTGAGTATGAGTGTCGAGCATGAACTGGGCTAAAGCTCTGTGGAGACGAGCAACCTGGCCCTTCATGAAGCAGAAGCGTGTACCGGCAAGCTTAGCGCCGACGTCAAAGTCAAGGCCCAAGGGACCACCGACATCAACGTGATCCTTGATTTCAAAATCGAATTCGCGCGGTGTCCCCCAGCGGCGAACTTCAACGTTTTCGGTTTCATCTTTACCGACAGGAACGGAAGGATCAGGAAGATTCGGAATCGTTAACAGAAGATCATTCAGAGCTTTTTTAACAGCAGCATTTTTGCCTTCCAAAGCGGCCAAACCTTCAGCAATAGCTGCGCCTTCCTTCAGAAGTTCCGTAGCGTCTTGACCGGCCTTTTTAGCAGCTCCGATTTTCTTAGCAACTTGGTTGCGGCGAGCCTGAAGTTCTTCCGTTTCAGTCTGAATCGCTTTACGTTCGCCTTCTAAAGCTTCGTATTTTTCGGTAGGAAATTGAAATTTACGAGTTGCCAAGCGAGCGACAACTTCGGGCAAATTCTTGCGAAGAAGATTTGAATCAAGCATGTAATTTCTCTTCTAGATTGATTGAATTGTTTGATTGTACGCTATCAGGACACTTCCTCACATGAACTATGCGTAACGGCTTAGAAGTTATTCTAAGAACCTTTTTTCTCCGTTTGAAAATGCTGGCTTGAACCGTTAACCGGGAACCTAATTTGGATATTTCTTCAATCGGCTTCCAAAATGGGCAAAAAATAAATTCCTATTTTTCGTTTTTTTTATTTTTCGATCCTAAAATATCCTCATGTTCAGAGAGAGCTTCTTCGCACTTGAAGCTCGAGAACATAGTTAATCACCCAAAAGGTATTATCAAATGAACACACGGACAGCAATATTTAAGTTAGAAGCACTGCTAAGTGTTTCTTGTTGTCCTTGTTGCCAGCGAATGTGTTGATTTAATTAAGCACACGCTTATCGTTTTTTTTTCATACCAATCGCTCAATTCCCTATGGTTCTGTTTGAGCCACATCAGGGGGTTATGTAATCCAAAAGGTGTCTTTATGCTTCGTAGAAATATTTTATTAACTTCTCTTGCAGTATTAATACCAAACTTTGTTTTGGCCTCTGAACAGACCAAAACACTTAAGATCGGTGTGACTGCAGGCCTCCACGCACAAATTCTTGAACAAGTTCTTCCGATAGCTAAGAAAAACGGTCTCAATATCAAAATAGTTGAGTTCCAAGATTATGTACAGCCAAATGCCGCTCTGGCTGCAGGTGATCTGGATGTAAATATTTTTCAGACCAAGCCTTTTTTAGACGCGGCGAACCGAGATAGAGGCTATGACCTCGTACCAGTCGGCGAAACTATAACTTTCCCGATGGCTTTTTATTCTAAAAAATATTCTAACTTAAGCGACCTTCCTAATAAATCAACACTGGGAATCCCAAATGATCCTTCCCAAGGCGGTCGCGCTTTAATCCTTCTTGCTTCTCAGGGACTTATTAAACTTAAAGACAGCAAAAACCTTCTTTCGAGTCCCCTCGATATTGTCAGCAATCCTCATCATTACAACATAATTGAGCTTGAAGCAGCTCAGCTTCCCCATTCCCTTTCTGACTTGGACGCTGCTGCCATCAATGGCAATTACGCTTCAGCCGCAGGCCTGAATCCAAGCAAAGACGGAATTCTTATCGAAGATCCGAACGGCCCCTATGTTAATCACATCGTGGTTCGAGCACAGGATAAAAATCAACCTTGGGTAAAACCGTTGATTCAGTCTTATCAACAACCCCAAATTCACGACTTTATATTGAAAACTTTCAAAGGCGCCGTTATTCCGGCTTTTTAATAAATCATTTTTTATCATCCACTTGTTTATAAAGGAATCAAAAATGGCTATTCGTCAATCCATTAAAGAACTTATCGGCAACACACCGCTTGTCCAACTGAACCGTTACGCCGCCAAACGCGGTCTGGGTGCAAACATCCTTGCCAAAATTGAATATTTCAATCCTGCCGGATCCGTAAAAGACCGCGTCGGTTTTGCCATGCTTGATGCTGCTGAAAAAGCCGGCAAACTCAACAGCAAAACCGTCATCATTGAACCGACCAGCGGAAACACCGGTATCGGTTTGGCCGCTGCGGCCGCCGCAAAAGGACTTCGCATCATTCTGACGATGCCGGAAACCATGAGTGTCGAACGCCGCAACCTTCTTAAAGCTTACGGGGCCGAGCTGGTCTTAACAGACGGCAAGAAAGGCATGAAAGGCGCTATTACCAAAGCTGAAGAGCTGGCTAAAGAAAACCCCAACAGCTTTATTCCCGGACAGTTTGTAAACCCGGTCAACCCGGAAACGCATTTCAAGACAACAGGTCCAGAAATTTGGAAGGATACGGAAGGAAAAGTTGATATTTTCGTGGCTGGGGTGGGCACAGGCGGTACCATTACCGGAGTTGGCAAGTATCTCAAATCTCAAAATCCGAACATTAAGATTTATGCGGTCGAACCGGATACTTCCGCGGTCCTGAGCGGAGAACCCTCCGGTCCTCATAAGCTGCAAGGCATCGGCGCAGGCTTCATTCCCGACACGCTTGATACAAAAATTATCGATGAGATTATTAAGATCGGCGCTCAAGAAGCTTATGAAGCCGGCAAGGCACTTCCCAAAGAAGAAGGTTTCTTGGTCGGCATTTCTGCCGGCGCCGCTTTAGCCGCCGCAACACAGCTTGCCAAACTGCCTGAAAATAAAGGCAAGAATATAGTTGTTCTGCTTCCGGACAGCGGAGATCGTTACCTCTCAAGCGAAATGTTCGCTTAATTAAGACTTGAGCCTCGCTTTGCGAGGCTCACTTATTTTTATTCGGTGTGAATGTTCGGGTCAGGTTCGCTGGCCTGTTTCGTTCCGACACTTCTGCCTTTTGGCATATCGCCGCTTCTTCTGACCTCCTCGTTCAACGCATGAAGCTGAGCGAGTTTCTCGCCGATCTTGATTTCCAGGCCTCTGGGCGAAGGTTTGTAAACCCGAATCTCGTCCATATCATCCGGAAAGTATTTAACGCCGGCGGCAAAGGATCCGGGTTCATCCGGCGGATAACGATAACCGGCGCCGTTTCCGACTTTTTGCATGAGCTTTGTCGGAGCGTTGCGAATGTGCATCGGAACGGGACGAGTTCCGTCCTGCTTCACAAACGCCCTCATCTTATTAAATGCCTTGTAAACCGAGACTGACTTCGGAGCACAGGCCAAATACACAACCGCATTGGCTAGGGCTAACTCACCTTCCGGGGAGCCGAGTCTTTCGTAAATATCAACGGCATTGGTCGTGATCTCCATTCCGCGAGGATCAGCCAAGCCGATATCTTCGATCGACATCCGCATTAAGCGCCGTGCAATGTACAAGGGATCCACGCCGCCGTCGAGCATTCTGCACATCCAATACAGAGCCGCATCGGGATCTGATCCTCGAACGGATTTATGCAGAGCGGAAATTTGGTCATAAAAGTTATCACCGCCCTTATCAAATCGGCGAATCGTTGCAGGTAATGCTGCTCGAACGAACTTCTCATCAATGACTTTAATGCCTCGATCTTTTGCCATCGTGGCGGAAACTTCCAGAGCGTTCAGGAAGCGTCTGGCATCGCCGTCAGCAAGTCCGATGAGGATTTTCTCAGCCTCTTCATTGACTTTAAGGCCCAGATATTCGCGCTCAAGCGCACGATGGAGCAGCTCTTCTAAGTCTTCTTCTTTGAGAGACTCAAGCACATAAACCGTCGAACGGGACAAGAGCGCTGAAATCACTTCGAAGCTTGGATTTTCTGTAGTTGCTCCGATGAAAGTAAAGAGTCCGCTCTCTACATGAGGCAGGAAAGCATCCTGCTGGCTCTTTGAAAAGCGATGTACTTCGTCCACAAAAACTACCGTTGAACGGCCGGTTTTTTCTCTATTCGCTGTAGCCTTTTCCACCGCATCCCGAATATCTTTCACGCCGCCGAGAACGGCAGAAATCGAAATGAACGGAAGACCGAAAGCATCAGCCATCAAACGGGCAAGCGTGGTTTTGCCGACACCGGGAGGCCCCCACAAAATCATGGAGTGCGGATGTGCGTTTTCAAATGCACTTCTCAAGGGTTTTCCGGGGCCAAGCAGATGCTTTTGACCCACAACTTCGTCAATCGTTTTAGGACGAAGACGTTCCGCCAAAGGTGAAGCCTGATCTTTAGGCGCAGCCTTACGGGTCGTTTTAGCGGCTTCCGCCGCAGCGTTTTTAATTGTGTCAGGCGAGTCCGGATTTCCGAAGAGATCTGTTTCCATGAAAAAGCACTCAAAAATTCTTTGCGATATTTTCGGATATTTTCTAAAAATCTGCTGAACGGCTAAAGACTTATTAGTGAATTGACTGTACGCTATTTGTCTTCCGACAGCACTTTCTTGAGATATCTTCCGGTGATGCTTTCGGGACATGCCGCCACTGCCTCGGGCGCTCCTTCAACCACTACTCTTCCGCCCTCCGTTCCGCCCCAAGGGCCCATATCAATGATGTAGTCGCAGTTGGTGATGAGCTCTAAGTCGTGCTCAATCACAATCACCGTTGCACCCAACTGAATCAGATGATCAAAGATCAATATCAGTTTCTTAACGTCCTGAGGATGCAGACCGATCGTCGGTTCGTCGAAAACAAATACGGAACCCTGCTGAGGCGTCTCCATCTCGTAAGCGAGTTTTAGCCTTTGAGCTTCACCGCCGGATAATGCAGGCGTGGCTTCTCCGGGAGTAAGGTAACTCACGCCCAAATCCTGAAGAATCTTGAGCTGCTTAGCGATTTTTGTTTCTTCATGCAGGAGATCAGCGGCCTCTTCCACCGTCAGTTTTAGTACACCCGGAAGGGAGACCGACACGGAATCCTTTTCCTTGCTCTTCCACAAAATGTCATAGGCTTCTTTGCCGTAGCGGGAACCTCCGCAGCTCGGACAGATGGTATCGACATCCGGAAGAAACTGAACGTCCATGGAGATAATGCCGGTTCCGTCGCAAACGGGACACCGCAATTTGCCCGTGTTGTAAGAAAAATCTCCGGCTTTTAATCCTTTCGCCTTTGCATCCGGTGTTCTGGCAAACAATTTCCTTAAGTCGTCGAATACGCCGTCATATGTCGCAACCGTAGATCGAACATTTGCTCCGATCGGCTTAGAGTCGATGACTTTGACGGATTGAATACCCTTAGCCTCTAGCGAATAAACATGCTCAGGAAGTTTTGAGCCTCGAATAACTGCCTGAAGCGCAGGTACCAGACATTCAATAACAAGGGAAGTTTTACCGGAACCTGAGACACCGGTGACAGCAATCATTCGACCTTTAGGGATAGAAACATCCAAGGCTTTGACGGTATAGAACGGCTTTGTCTTAATCTTGACCGAACCATTCTCGAACATATTTTCTTCTGTGGCTCGAGTGCGCACTTTCAAAGATTCTTTACCTGACAGATAAGGACCGATTAGAGAATGAGGATTCTTTTCAGCCTCCAAAGGAGTTCCCTGCGTGACGATTCGTCCGCCTTCTTTACCGGCGCCGAGACCGATTTCAATCAATTGATCCGCGTCCATCAAAATTCTCGGATCGTGGTCAACCAAAACGACCGAGTTTTTGCGATCAACCAACTCCCGAACAATCTTCATCAGGCCATCCACATTGTATGGATGAAGTCCGATTGAAGGTTCGTCGAGAACATAAAGAACACCTGTCGTGTCGCTTCTTACCGCACGAGAAATTTGAACGCGCTGAAGCTCTCCGTTTGACAGCGTGCCGCCGGCTCTGTCCAAAGACAAATAGGAAAGGCCGAGGTTCGTCAGCCGTTCAGCTGTCCTCAAGAACTCGTTGACGATACTCTGGGCCATATCCTTCATTTCAGAGGGCATTTGTTCGGGTATCTTCTTCACCCAGACAACCAGTTCTGAGAGCGTCATCGCGCAGACTTCTGCGATGTTTTTGCCCATGAGTTTGGTCGACAGTGCTCGTTCATTAAAGCGTGTTCCATGACAGGCAGGGCACTGTCCTTTGGTCAGGAACTTCTCAATGCGTTTCATGCCCTTTTCGTCTTTGACTTTCGAGAGCGCATTCTCAACCGTACGGACGGCATTGAAATACGTAAAGTCCAGCGGGACAGCCTGACCGCTGCCTTTGTTGGTATAGACGATATGCTTTTTAACGGCGCCCCCGTCATAGACGATTTTCTTTTCTTCCGGTGTTAAATCTTTAAAGGGAACGTTCGTTCGTACACCCATAGCCTTGCAGACTTCCGTCATCAACGACCACATGAGTGTGCCCCATGGTTTAACCGCACCGTCGTCAATACTCAGCGATTCATCAGGCACCAGACTCGCCCGATTGACCGTAACTGCAATTCCTGTGCCTCCGCACGTCGGACAAGCACCGGAACTATTGAAAGAAAAGTCTTCGGCACTCGGCGCATCAAATTCAACGCCGCAGACGGGACATTTGAGTTTCTGGCCGAGGGCGACTGCCGGTGTCGGAGGAAGATAGTGCCCGTTCGGACAGCGGTGCGAGCCGAGTCGGGAGAACATCAGTCGGACGGAATTGAAAAGCTCAGTCAGTGTACCGAACGTGCTTCGAATATCCGGTGTGGAGGGTCTTTGATGTAGGGCAAGAGCGGCCGGAATGTTCTCTACGGAATCAACTTTTGCGTCCTGAGTTTGCGTCAGGCGCCGGCGTGTGTAGGCAGACAACGCTTCTAAGTAACGGCGCGACCCTTCGGCATAGAGCACGCCTAATGCCAACGAGGACTTTCCGGAACCGGACAGACCTGAGATCGCTACCAGCTCATTGAGCGGTATATCCACATTCATATTCTTGAGATTGTGAACTTTTGCGCCTCTTACCAGGATGTCGTCCTTCATTTCCTTTCCACCTTCATTCAATACAAAGAAAAATCGGCCAAAGATTTTGTCTCTGACCGACCTTCTAAAGCTCAATTACTTAACGTTATCGCTAAGCCATTTTTCCACTACCTTGGCGACTTCTGCGCTGTTCTTATCGGAGAACGGAAAGTGCGTATTGCCCTTGATGCCGATGTCCGGCAAATGGAGCACTTTAGCATGACCGCCTTCGGCATTAACGGCGTTGACAAATTCCTGAGCCATTGTCGAAGCTGCTCTCCAGTAATCTTGGTACGGATTCTTAACTTCGGTCTTGGGAATATTGTCACCGTATACGATGAGGATCGGGAACCTTGTCAGCTTTTTGAACTCACTAAGGGGAACGCCGACTGCTTTTGTCGGGCCGAAGAAGCTGTTGTTGGAAATCGGTGCAGGCACTTTGCCTTCCGGGAAAATAAAGCCGGAACCCGGTTCAAAGGCAATGATGCCCTTCAGATTCTTCCCTGCTTCGGTTCCGATCAGCCATCCGGGTCCGCAACCCTGGGAATGCGTGACAAGAACTGTGCCTTCCGTCTTCTTCAAAGCATCTGTCACAGCATCGGCGATGACTTTGTCATTGTACGGTGCTGTATTTGGCGTCATCTGGCGCCAGAAGGAGTTGAGATCCTTTTGGCTTGCAAAGGCAGAGTTGTCATAGAACTTCGGCCATAAACCCATACGGAACTGACCGAACCAGAACTGTTCATCCGGGCTTGCTTTAATCGTTCCATCGACCGTTGCCCTGCCAGCATCACCGCGGCGAGGCTGATCGATCAAATAAACCGGGTAGCCTTTACGCAGGAACACGCTCTGGAAGCCTTCTCTCCCGTCCGGCGTGGTCTGCCAAGTTCTCATGGACTGCCCGGCGCCGTGAAGGAACATTAAAGAAACAGGCTTTGCATGAGCTGGAATTTGATAAATGATGTTTGCGTGATCGCCGTGCAGCGTCATGGCGTCCGGTTCCGGGTGGTACGGATCGAAAGTCTTCTTTGCTTCGATGACTGTACCGCCCGCAGAGAATGCTCCTTGCTTCTCGATCGTGATCGGCTGAGCGAAGGAAGCCAGAGCGAAGGAGCCAAGCAAAACTGCGAGTAAAGTTTTCTTCATGGTTTGTCTCGGAATTAATGGAGTTTCGTGAGCCATTCCACCATCTTGGGATCGTTGTGATCGAAGAAAGCGGTCTTCTTTTGATCCAAAGCATTGATGGCAGCCATGTCATCGGCAGTCAGTTCAAAATCAAAGACATCGATGTTCTGACGGATACGATCAGGATTCACGCTCTTCGGAATGCAAATAATGCCTCTTTGAAGCTGCCAGCGAAGAACAACCTGAGCGATAGATTTGCCGTATTTTTCGCCGATCTTTAGAAGCACCGGATTGTGGAACAGGTCGTTCTTGCCTTCGGCAAACGGGGCCCAGCTTTCCATCGCGATTCCCTTGGAGTTCAGGTATTCCTCGTCGGAATGACGCTGATTAAAGATGTTGCATTCGATCTGATCGACAGCCGGCTTGACTTCATTGAAAGCCACTAAGTCAGCGATTCTGCCCAAATCGAAGTTGGAAACACCGATCGCACGGACGCGGCCTTCTTTCAGGAACTCTTCCATGGCTCTCCATGCGCCGTAATAATCGTGGTACGGCTGATGGATCAGATAAAGATCAAGGTAGTCAAGGCCGAGTTTTTCTAAGGAAGCGGCAAAGGCTTTCTTTGCACCTTCATAATAAACATCGGTAATCCAAAGCTTTGTGGTAATGAACAGCTCATCTCTCGGAATGCCGCTGTCTTTAATGGCTTGGCCGACGGCTTCTTCATTTCCGTAAGCCTGAGCTGTATCAATGGAGCGATAGCCGTTTTCTAAAGCACAAAGGACGGCTTTGCGGCATCCTTCAGGATCGGTGACTTGGAAGACACCGAAACCGAGCATCGGCATTTTGACGCCGTTCTTAAGAGTCTTATAAAGCATATTCAAAACCTCCTTAATTGTTCTTGACACCGAAAATATCCGACTTAGGCAGCTTATCGAGGGCTTCATCAATCGCCTTGATTTCTTCTGCAGAGAGTTTGACAACTGCGCCGCCGGCGTTTTCTACGATTCTTTCGAGTTTACGACTGCTGGGGATGGCTGTGAGCCATGAGTGTTTGCCGAGCATCCAAGCCAGGGACAGCTGAGACATTGTTGCGCTGTGTTCTTCAGCGGTTTTCTGCAAGAATGCTATCAGCTCTTCGTTTTTCTTCATCGCTTCGGACGTGAATTGCGGCATGCGGGAGCGGTAATCGACCACGGCTTCGAACTGTTTATTTGTCGCTTTTTCATACGCGCCGGAAAGCAGACCGTTAGCCAGCGGAGAATAAGCAACAAAGCCGATGCCAAGTTCCTCTAACGTCGGGAACAACTTTTCAATTCCTCTGGCCATCATGGAATAACGATCCTGAACCGCACTGATCGGCGTGACTTTGTGTGCACGGCGGATGTATTCTTCCGGCGCCACGGACACGCCCCAATGACGAATCTTGCCTTCTTTAATCAGTTCGCCCATCACTTCGGCAACGACTTCGGGTTCGACCTTCGGATCGATGCGATGCTGGAAATAAAGATCGATGGTTTCGGTCTGTAGACGCTTCAGAGAACCTTCAACCGACTGACGAATCTTTTCCGGTCGAGCGTCAGGAATGATGTCGCCGTGGGTGTATTCGGAAAAAGAGATGCCGAATTTTGTAGAAATAACCACTTCATCGCGGAAAGGTTTTAAGGCTTCCCCGACAATTTCTTCATTGATGTAGGGGCCGTAAACTTCTGCGGTATCAAAATAGGTGTAGCCGCAGTCAAGCGCCTGCCTCAGAATCTTTACGGCGTCCTTTCTATCTGTCGCTTCGCCGTACCCATGAGAAAGGCTCATGGCGCCGTAACCGAGATCCGAGACCTCCAATCCTTCACTTAACTTTCTTGTCTTCATTTCATCTTTTCCTTATTTTGAATTCTTAAGCCAAAAGTCGAGCGCTTCCTGTGCCCAGCCCTCGGCAGGTGTTCCTGTTCCTAAGCCGAATCCGTGCGGCATGCCGCGAATGAGTCTGAATTCGGCCGGCGTTCCCTGGGCTTTAAGACGATTGATTCTTTGTTCCATGGTCCAGGGGCTTGCGATACCGTCTTGGTCTCCGACAACAGCAAAAGTTGCGGGTTCTGTACCGCTGATATCCGTGTGACCCGTATATTCCATAATGACGGCGCTCGGGCGCTGCTTTGTTTTGCCGCCGAACTCGGTCGCGCCGTAGCTTCCGAGATAGGCCGCCATTCTGGCGCCGGCGGAGCCGCCCCACAAAGAATAATTTTTAGTTGAAACTTGGAGTTCCTTTGCGTGGTCAAAGATGAAGTCGATGCCTTGAGCCAAATCGTCGCACGCGGCTTGCGCACTGCCGTCACGATAGACAATCACAAAAGCATTGATGCCCTTTCCGGCAAGGAACTTCGCGATCGGAAAACCTTCGTGAATCGCGCCGACGTATTGAAATCCGCCGCCCGGGCAAATAATCGCGAAAGGCGCATCCGGCTTACCGCGGAAAAAGAAGAGTCCCGCAACCGGTCTGCCGTTTGAAGCTGTTTTTAAGGGGTAGAAGATCTTCTTTCCCTTTAGGACTTCATCTTTCATGTAATTCAGCACTTCAGCAGATTCTTTCGGCATCACATAACTGTGATAAGGAAGAAGTCTGCTTGCCTCTCTCAGCCTTAGGCCTGCGGTGCGGCCTCTTGGAAAGAGCAAATTTGAATAGCCGGAAAAAGCCGGATCATCTTTGATTGTGTCCAGCAAAGTATTTTCATCGAATTTCGTTTTATGTTCCTCCGATGCTACAGGAGAAAGTTTTCTTTCTTCTGCATTAACGGTTTTTGCGGCGAACAAGGTCGCAAAAATGCTACTTAAAAAATTACGTCTTTGCATCTGTGCACCATTTGTCGCTGAGTATTTTGAGCCAATCGAACCCAAGAGAAAACCTCTCGAACCCCTCTGCTGAGAACCCTCCGGGAATCGGTCCAAAAACGGCAAGAAAATCAGATAAAAGGTTTTGCGATAAATATTTCTTGCTGCCTTTCATCATTTTTCGAGGTTGTCCCAAAGGTAATTTCGGCGTTTCGCTACAATCACCCCGAACTTCTGATTAAAAAACTTCAAGTTTTAGGCAAAGGTTTTTATCCTCAAATTGGGAATTTTAAGAGCTCTAATAACCCCCTCATAATTAATGAACGGTCTTAGCATCTTTACAGCTCTCTTATTCGAGGTCGCAAAAACTTTTCTCAGAGTTTTTGCTTCTCAAAGAGACAGGTCCGTTTTTACTCTTGCCTCATTTTGAAGGAAATAACTGAGTTTCTTTTGTCAAAGATTGGAATGTATTTGCTCGATTTTTTGAGGTTTTTTCGAATCAGCGGAGAAGAAGTAACTGTCGGGCTTCTCGGATGTGACTGACCAAGGATCGAGAGGTCGGACAGCCGGCTGTTTTAAGCCGGCTTTGCAAATATCGAAAGGTCGATTTCCTAGACTACATCGTAGCCGGCAGCCTTCAATGCCTGCTGAGCCTTCTGAAGATTTTCTTTTTTCACCAATATGTAGTCGGTGTTATAGGTTGAGACTACAAAGATGCCGATCTTGTTTTCTGCCAGGATTTTAGAGATTTCGGACAAGATACCGATCAAAGAAAAATCCAGTACGCCTTCTATCCGGAAAGTCCTCCAACCGTCGACGCGATCCGTAGTGTTGTCAGGAACGTCTGACGTTAGGCATACAAGTGAGATTTCTTCGTCCGTTTTACCGATGAAAAAGAACTTGCCGTTCAAATCAATGTCGGAGATAGAGACTACCTTGCAAACTGACAGTTCTTGGTCAAGTGTTTTTAACTTCATTTCCGCTACCTCCGGCAAGACGATTAGAAAAACTTATGGTTTAACTAATCGGTTTTTGAGGAAGCCCATCAATCGCAATACCGATTTTTGTCCTCCCCGACTATAGGATCATTAGACAACCATCCGAGAGATTTATGTCAGAAAAGAGATTCTCTTTTTCCCATAATGAGTTAGCTGAAACGCTCTTGTCCGAAGGCGAACAAGTAATTGTGACAGCTAGAAAACCCAAAACGATTCAGCATTTCGCAAAAAATTATCCTCTGACAGCCTTATGCCTGAGATTAGACGTGACGAAGAAGGACACGATTGACGCAACCGTAAATGCTGCAATTGAAAAATTCGGCAAGATCGATGTCTCATCAACAACGCCGGTTATTGTCTTCGCGGTGCCGTTGAGGAATGCACAGAAGAAGAAATCTACGCAGAGTTCAACACCAATTTCTTCGGTGCTGTTCGAATGATCCAGACTGTTCTTCCTCACATGAGAAAAGCCGGCATCGGCGCCATTATTAATTACTCTTCAATTGCAGCTCTGGATACCTCTGCCGGCTCGGCTTTTTACGGTGCAGCCAAGTGTGCTCTTGAAGGATTGTCCTGCGGATTAAGAAAGGAAGTTGAACCGCTCGGTATTAAGGTCATGGTGGTGGAACCCGGACCTTTCAAAACAGACTTCTTTGATCGTTCGATCGACATCAATCCGAATCGGATTGCAGCGTACGACGATACGGCGAACAAGAGAAAGGTCAAAATCAGTGATCTCTCTAAGGTAGATATCAAGTGGTGCGACATGGGTCGGGCCTGCAAACTTATCACGGACATCATTCAAAGACCGGATCCTCCGCACCACATTCTCTTAGGCTCAATGGCCGTTGAGATCGGCGAAAAATTCGTCAAAGACCGCGCCGAAGAAATTCAAAAATGGAAAGAAGCCTCAGAAAGCCTTGATGCCTAACTTCTGAATCTCTGCTGAAACGGGAATCGCGGCTCTCTTCTACCGAGGGCCGCTTTTTTCTTCTTATCTATGCCTTTAGGCCAACCAAGGAAATTTCTTGAAGTACTCGTCTTCAAAGTTTTTGATCTTCTCCTCTGACTTTAATGTCAAAGCAACCGGATCCAAACCTTGAAGGAGCTTTTCTTTTCTAGAAGGCTCGATTTCGAAATGCAAGACTGCTCCGGAAGGCGTCGTGACCGTTTGAGCTTCTAGATCAACGGTAACGTTTTTTGATTCAGAGTTTTGAAGTTCTTGAATCAGAGCTGAGACTGTGTCTTTTGGCAGCACAATCGCTAGAACTCCATTGTTGGCGCAGTTATCAAAGAAAATCCCTGCAAAAGAAGAACCGATCAGGCACTTGATGCCGCGCTTCTCTAACCCCCATACTGCGTGTTCTCTCGAAGAGCCGCAGCCGAAGTTCGGACCTGTGACAAGAATCCTGGCATTTCGATATTCAGGCTGGTTCAGTACAAATTCTTCCCGCTCGGTTCCGTCTTCGTAAAGGCGGATATCATGGAATAGGCCTTCTAAAACGCCTTCTTTATCAATCCGCTTCAAAAAGGCTTTCGGCATGATGATGTCAGTGTCAATGTTAGAAGCCGGCATCGGAGCCGCAACGGCGGTGAGTTTTTCAAATTTTTCCATGATTTACTCCTCTCTGACGTCAGCGATAAAACCTTTGACACTGGCGATTGCAACCATGGCCGGACTTGCCAGATGCGTTCTCGTTTGAACGCCCTGCCGTCCTTCAAAATTTCGATTCGTCGCAGAAATACATCTGTCCCCGGCGCCTAAGATGTCGCCGTTCATTGCGAGGCAAAGCGAACACCCGGAATTACGCCATTCCCATCCGGCATCTTTAAAGATCTTATCAATGCCCTCTTTTTCTGCCTGCGCACGAACTTGCGTGCTGCCGGGAACGACAAAGGCCTTAACTCCGGGGGCAAGTTTTTTGCCTCTCAGGACTTCGGCTGCGGCTCGGAGATCCTCGATTCTGGAGTTAGTGCAGGAACCGATGAAGGCATGCGTAATCGGAAGTCCTTTGATTTTTTGTCCTGCTTCAAGACCCATGTAGGCCAAAGCTCTTTCGTAGTCGACTCGAATCTTCGGATCTGTGATAGAAACAGGATCCGGGATCGACTCAGAAATTGTGCAGTTTTGATCCGGACTCGTTCCCCAAGTGACAGAAGGCTCTAGACCCGTGATGTCGATCTCGACTTCTTTATCAAATAGAGCTTCTTCATCAGATTTCAGCGTCTTCCAAAACTCCACTGCTTTGGACCACGTTTCGCCCTTAGGCGCAAACTCTCTGCCTTCTAAATAATCAAATACTTTTTGATCAGAAGCAATAATCGAAGAACGGGCCGCGCATTCAACGGCCATGTTGCACAGCGTTAAACGCTCTTCAACGGAAAGATCGCTGATTACAGGACCGCAGAATTCAACGCAGTGGCCGGTACAGCCGCCCGCACCGAGCTTTTTCACAATAAAAAGAATGATGTCTTTGGCTGTAACTGTCTTACCTCTGGCGCCGGTTACCCGAACGCGCATATTCTTGAGCTTCTTGTATCGAAGCGTCGAAGTTGCCAAGTAATGATAAATATCGGACGTTCCGATGCCATAAGCCACAGCCCCGAGTGCACCGTACATGGCTGTGTGGCTGTCCCCGGCGCCGATCTGCATGCCGGGAAGTACTTTGCTTCGTTCAACCATCACAACGTGTTCAATGCCTTGCTTAGGATTGCCGTTATTCAGAACTTCAAAGCCGAAATCAGAGCCATTCTTAATCAGATATTTGACTTGAGTGCAGGCATTTTCTTCAGCCGGAAACTCCGTTCTGTCGGGAGCGCTTGAATTGACGTGATCGACTGTTCCCAAAGTAGCCCATGGTCTCCAAACCTTAAGACCGTTTTCTCTTAACAAAGAAAAAGCCTGGGGACTGGTGTATTCGTTAACGACGGTGCGATCAATGTAAACGAGCCTTTCAATGCCGTCAGCCGAAAGTTTCTCGATGGTATGAAGGTCAACGATTTTGTCGTACAAAGTTTTTGTAGTCATTTCGGATCTCCCTGAGGTTTCTAAAATTTTACTATCTAAGCCAGTCAGAACAGCCCCGAATTTCAAAGGTCATACTGTCTGATTTTCACCCATATGGTCCATTTTCATACTGACCGACTATTTTCATTAATTAATTACAGCGCACGACAAAATAAGTCAGCAGTGATTAAGCGAGAATCCTTATAATCAGTCTACTTTTTTCGTCGAATTGAAACCGCAAGCATGTCTTCTCGTGTTATTCCAATTAAGGCCGCTACAAAAACGGTCCCGCTGGTCGGTGAAATCCGTCGTGACGAGACTCACTGGATTGATTCCCGCGGACGCCCTTTACGCGATGTCAGAATTTCTATCACTGATCGCTGTAATTTCCGCTGCCGCTACTGCATGCCGAAGGAAAAATTCGAGAAGGACCACTGCTTCCTTTCCCACACTGAAGTCCTCTCTTTTGAGGAAATCATTCGTCTTGCCAAAATCTTTGCCGCGAACGGCATCGAAAAGATTCGTTTGACGGGCGGCGAGCCCCTGCTGAGAAAAGGCATCGAGTTCCTTATTGAAGAGCTCTCCAAACTCAAAACTTGGAATGGAAAACCCCTTGACGTTGCCGTGACCACAAACGGTGCAGCTTTGTCTGCAAAGGCCAAATCGCTGGCTGCTGCGGGACTTAAACGCTTAACCGTTTCTTTGGACGCCATGGATCCTCAAATTTATAAGGATCTCAACGACGTTAATTTCCCGATTGAAAAAACTCTTGCAGGTATTCAAGCCGCAAAAGACGCCGGCATTCCTTCGATAAAGATCAATGTTGTCGTTAAGCGCGGCGTCAACGAAAAAGAACTCATCAAAATCGCCGAGCACTTCAAAGGCAGCGGAATCATTGTCCGCTACATCGAGTTTATGGATGTCGGCACTTCTAACGGCTGGAGACTTGACGATGTCATCCCCTCTCACAAGATCGTTGAAGAGATCAACCGCGTCTATCCGATTGAACCGTTGAACCCGAATTACACCGGCGAAGTCGCCACTCGCTGGGCCTACAAGGACGGCAGCGGAGAACTCGGCTTCATTTCATCTGTGAGCGAACCGTTCTGCAAAGAATGCTCTCGAATTCGTTTATCCGTTGACGGAAAACTCTACAAATGTCTTTTTGCCACGGAAGGCTTTGACATTCGCCAGATGCTTCGCGGCGGCGCTTCCGATGAAGAAATCGAAGACGCCATCGGTCGAATTTGGACAACTCGCGACGAACACTATTCTGAAATTCGTACGGAAGAAACCGTCAAAGCCAGAGCCGGGAAGCGAATTGAGATGTCTTATATCGGCGGTTAGGATTAATGCTCACGGATTTTCCTTGACTTTAGGATAATTTGTTTTTGGGATTCCGTTCAGAAGGCCCTCCTTGGTTATGATTGAAACATAAGTTAAATTTTGTTTCAGTTATAAAATGAACTTTTCACCAATCTCAATCACCTTTTTCGCCTATCTGGTCGTAATAGTGGCTGTCGGCTTAGTGGCTTGGCGGTACACCAAAAATTTCAATGACTATATCTTGGGCGGCCGCCGCTTAGGCGCTGTTGTTACCGCATTGTCCGTCGGCGCTTCCGACATGAGCGGATGGCTCCTGATGGGGCTCCCGGGTGCGGTTTTCCTCTCCGGTATTTGCGAATCCTGGATCGCCATCGGTTTAGCACTGGGCACGCTGGCTAACTGGCTGATCGTTGCCGCTCCGCTTCGCGTCTACACCGAAACAGCTCACAACGCTTTGACACTTCCGGACTACTTCTCGCACCGTTTTGAAGACAAGTCCCGTATGCTTCGAATCATCTCAGCTGTCGTGATTTTGCTTTTCTTTGCGATTTACTCCGCCTCCGGTATGGTTGCGAGCGCTAGACTCTTTGAAATCGTTCTTGATCTTCCCTATTCCACCGCTCTGATTTTCGGTACCTTTGCCACCCTGGCCTACGTCTTCCTCGGAGGCTTCCTGGCCGTCAGCTGGACCGACACCATTCAGGCGGCCATGATGTGCCTGGCGCTTATCATCGCACCGGTCGCCGTTATGATCGACCTAGGCGGATTCTCGGCAACCGTCGAGCAAGTTAGATCTGTTGATCCGACGCACCTCAACATGCTTCAGGGCCAGACCTTCATCGGTGTGATTTCTCTGCTGGCTTGGGGCCTTGGTTACTTCGGTCAGCCTCATATTCTGGTTCGCTTCATGGCCGCCAAGAATGCGTCTGTGATGCCGCGCGCCTGCAAGATCAGCATGATTTGGCTCATCTTCTCGCTCTCCGGCGCCGTTGCTGCAGGCTTCTTCGGATCGGCTTTCTTCTCGGCTCATCCGGATCTCGGCAAAGCCGTTGCAGAAAACCATGAACGCGTTTTCATGATTCTTTCTACGACACTGTTTAATCCTTGGATCGGCGGCATTCTGCTCTCCGCTATTCTGGCTGCCGTGATGAGTACCCTTTCATGCCAGCTGCTGGTTTGCTCTTCCGTTCTGACAGAAGACTTTTACCGCGCATTCATTCGTCCGCACGCTGCTCAGAGAGAACTCGTCTGGATCGGCCGCCTGACCGTAGTTGCCGTCAGTGCTGTCGCAATCTTGATTGCTACAGATCCGAACAACCTGGTTCTCTCTTTGGTGAGCTACGCCTGGGGCGGCTTCGGTGCTTCCTTCGGCCCGATCATCATCCTTTCGCTTCTGTGGAAAGGCGTCACCCGCAACGGTGCTTTGGTCGGCATTATCGTCGGTGCTCTGACGGTTCTTGTCTGGCATCAGGGCGCATGGTGGGGAATGTATGAAATCATCCCCGGATTCGTGCTCTCCTTCATTGCCATCATCGTGGTCAGCCTGCTTGACCCGAACAAGCCTTCTGCAACCATGATCGAAACTTTCGACAAGGTTCAACACAAGCTTGAAGATGTTAAAAAACAGCTTGCCTAACTACTGACGCGCTCCAAATCGGGCCGATACGGCCCGATTTTTTTGCCGAAAATAACTCCCATTTGATTTAACTCCCTGTTTTTCTAAGAAGTAAAAAAAGTATTTCAGTTGTTTCATTCCATTGCTCCGCGCTCAATTCGCACAATTTTTACAGGTGAATTAGGAGTAACCACGTAGAATTCAGACACCAGGAAAATTTATGGAATAGGAGTTTCAAATGAAATTAGTTAAAGTTTTACTCCCCCTTGCTGCTGTCGGTTTAATCATGGGCACAGCTTCTGCTCGTGACATCGACGGTTTCTACGGTAAGGTTGAACAGATGCCCACAGCGGAAAATCCTGCTTGGGTGATCGGCGGAAAGACATTCAAGGTTGACCAGCGCACTAAGATCGAACATCGTCGTGACCAGAAGATCGGCGTTGGTTCCTGCGTTAAGGTTGACGGTGATCTCGATCGCGAAGGCAATTTCTTCATTTCCGAAATTGAACAGAAACGCGACAATCGCTGCCGTTAATTCTTAATTGATAGAGCAGCCTTCGGGCTGCTTTTTCATTGTTTATTATTTGCGAAAAAATGAAAAAATTCTTTCTTGCTTTAGCCGCTCTGAGTTTATCTTTCACCGCTTTCGCTGCCGGAGACGATGATGCTTTTTACGGAAAAATTGAAAAGATGCCCTCCGCACAAAATCCGACTTGGGTTATCGGAGGCAAGACTTTCAAAGCTGACGCTCGTACAAAGGTTGAGAGCCACGGCGGCCACAAATTTGACGTAGGCGCCTGCGTCAAAGTAGAAGGTGATATTGATCACCGCGGTGAATTTTTTATTTCCGAGATGGAAATCAAAAATGAGACCCGCTGCCATAAATAAGGTCTCTAAGGGCCGTTAGCCCCCTTACCTTTTCCTGACTTTTTGAGAGTTTTGGCTGACCAGCCTGTAAATTCTTAGAATGGGCTTAAAAAAATCTCGTCCCGTGAAGGCAACGCGGACGAGATTTTTTAAGCAAGTGCATTCAACACTTGCGGAGATTTCAATTACATCTTATTTGAAACGGTAGTCGCAGCGTGGTCTACGCCATTACCTAACGCAGCTACGTCCTTGCCCACTCCTTTAACCGTATTGCATCCGGCAAGTCCGATCAAAAAAGCAGCCAAAATAGCAAGCAGTGAAAACTTTTTCATATCTACCTCTATTGCAATGATTAACTAGCGGCACCCATTAAAGTTTCTTTTGCACAGCAGTTGCTGCGGTATCAATGTCGTCGCCGACGGCTGAAACGTCCTGGCCAACACCTTTTACAGTAGAACAAGCTGATACAGAAAGCGTAAAGGCAGCGGCCATAACCATCAGTACCCATTTCTTCATTTTTTCCTCCGAAAAATCTTTTTCTTGATGTGGTTAATTTAAGCCTTTCCCGATCAAAGACCGTCCTAACTGATTCAAAACGGGACTCCTTTTTTGAGAAGCCCCGTTCAGAATAGAAACTGGATTCGACAGTCCGAAATGATTAATTCGGCTTTGTCAGATCCGCGCCGAAATATTTCACGGATAGTTTGGATAACGTTCCGTCATTCTTCATTTCCTGAAGAGCATTGTCGATTGCCTTCTTCAGTGATGCGTTGTCTTCACCCTTCTTCATCGGAATGGCATATTCCGTCACTTTATCCATCGTAGCTGCAATCTTCAAAGGTTCATCGGGACGATGCTTCATGTAGTCCCCGTAAGAAGTGGAGGCGTTGATAGTTGCCTGTACCTGTCTGTTTTTAACCATCTGAAGCGTTTCAGCCAGAGTATCGACACCGCTGACTTTGGCTCCGTACTTTTCGCCGATCTCCTGGTATGTCGAGCCAATAGAATTTGCGGTAGTTTTACCTTTCAAATCATTAAAAGAGTGAATATCGTTGTTGTCGGACCGTGTAATTAGCACCGTGCGGTCATAGGCGTAAGGTGTGGAGAAATCATAAGTTTTCGCGCGGTCAGGCGTAACGTCTACACCATTAATCACCAAGTCATATCTTCCCGTATCCATACCGGCGAAAAGACCGTCCCAGGGGCCTTCAACAATCTTGGCTTTGACTCCCAATTTCTTGGCTAAGTTCTGAGCGACTTCAACGTCATATCCGATCAACTGATCTTTTTCATTGTGGAAGGAGAACGGCTGCCAGTCCCCTTCTAAGCCGACCTTCAATTCACCGGATGATTTAATTCTTGCCAGGTGATCTTGAGAAGCCGAAGAGGAATTGCGGCTCGGCGCTTTATCGCATCCGACCAACATAAGAGAGGCAGAACCGGCAAGGAAAAGGCCCAGGCCGAACTTCATCAATAATCGAAAATTATGTGTCATATCTAAATCATCAACAAAAATTAAAGAGAATTCATCGCGTTTTCTGCTTCGCGCTGCTTCTTGAAGGCTTCCAAGGCTGAGCGCTGGGCCTCTTGAGAACCGCTTGCCAAACGAAGGAAAGCTCGGGTACGTTCGTTTTGAGGATGTTCGAAAATCTGCTCGGGGCTGCCTTGCTCAACAATCAAACCATGATCCATAAAAATGACTCTGTTGGAAACGTTACGAGCAAAGTTCATTTCATGCGTCACCACGACCATTGTCATGCCTTCTTGAGCGAGCTGACGCATTACCTCTAATACTTCATCCGTCAGTTCAGGGTCTAAAGCCGAAGTAGGCTCATCAAAATAAATAATTTCCGGGTCCGTGGCGAGAGCCCGAGCAATTGCAACCCGCTGCTGCTGACCTCCGGAAAGTTCGCTCGGATAGGAATTGGCTCTGTCTTCCAGACCAATCTTACGGAGAAGCATCATGCCTTTTTTTACCGCGTCTGCTCTGCTCATGCCTCTGCCGGAAGTCAGACCAAGCGTAATGTTCTCAAGCGCCGTTTTATTTCTAAAAAGATTGTAGTTCTGAAAAACAAAGCCCGTTTTTCTTTGGATTTCGGACGCCTGTTCTTTAGTGGCCGTTTTTAAATCGATAGTCTTATCGTCCAAACTGATTGACCCGTAATCAGCCCTTTCCAGGAAATTGACGCAGCGAAGCAAGGTGGTTTTTCCGGAGCCTGACGGTCCGAGAATTGAAACCACATCGCCTTTATAAACATCGATGCTGATATCTTTCAACACTTCTAAGGTGCCGAAAGATTTTTTCACATGGCTTATGAGAAGGAGCGAATCGGTTTTTTCCATTACTAATTTGACTGCAAAAATGAATCGTTAGTTTGTACCGTATTTGCCGAGTTTCTTTTCCCCGCGGCGCTGTAAGTACTCAAGAATCGTCGAGAAAATTAAATAAATGAGCGCGACTTCGATGTACACCGCCATGGTTTCGTATGTTCTTCCGGCAATCCTTTGAGCCTGGAAGAACATCTCAGCCACCGTAATGTTAGCCGCCAAAGAAGTGTCTTTAACCATTGAAATCATGGAGTTGCCCAAGGCCGGGAACGCAGTTCTAAAGGCCTGAGGCAGAACGACGTGCCACATGATCTGAAAATAATTGAGGCCGACGCAGCGTCCTGCTTCCATCTGGCCCTGAGGAACTGACTCTAACGCGCCGCGAATCGTTTCGGCGTTATAGGCGCCTTCGTTGATTGAGAAAACAATAACGGCGGCCAGGAAGGCGTCCACCATGATGCCAATACTCGGCAGCCCGAAGAAAACGACATACAGCTGCACAAGCAGCGGCGTTCCTCTAATCACCCAGACATAGAAGCGGCAAATTTGCCGAAGAACCGGAACTTTCGAGTACTGGATCAGTGCTACAACGACTGCAATGACCATGGAAAGAGCGAACGAAATGATCGTCAAAGGTATCGTTACAGTGATGCCTTTGAACAATAATTGCGGAAAAGCATCCACCATTACTTGCCATACGTGCGGATCCATTGGCGCCCCTTCCTTCTGATAAAGTCGGCTTCTTTTAAATTAACTTTGTAACATTGTAAGTTACTCTCCATCTGCTTCTTTGCTTATTTATTTGAATTAGCTCTGGAGCAAAAGATAGATTATTATTTGTGCGATGTCTGAAAAACATTTTACGGGGCGCAGCCAAAGGTTTTGGTAGGCCGTAGCGGGTTCAACTCCCGACGCCCCGACTGCAACCTTTTCTTCTCCAGTTTTAACTTAATCCCTCTTTTCTCTTACTCCTGTTCTCATATCAAAACGAATGCCCTAGCTATAGAAGTTCTCTTTCCGTTTATCTGAGAGAGTTGTCTCAGACGAGCTCAACAATCCTTCTTACCGCAAACCTGACCGAAGCCTTTGATTATGAAGCCTTCGCTGGACCCCATCTTTAATCCGTCAAAATAGCCAACCCGCAATAATAAGCTCCGGTGCTCGTTAAGAGGACCTAAGCTATACAGATTACGTCAGTGCTTAGGCCTGCCCTTTTACTAAGAAGTTAGAGAATAAGACAGTTACAAAGAAAGATTAAAAGATGAACTTGTATGAGTACCTAACCGCGGATTCAATTGGTTATAAGACGTTCTACTAGATGGAAGTGAAACTGCAAAACCCATTGAATTGGCAGGTTTATAGGTCTTTTTGAGAAAAGGAAAGATTTTTAGCTCACCTAAGGCTGGCGGAAGAGGTGGGATTCGAACCCACGGATGAGGATCACTCATCGACAGTTTTCAAGACTGCTGCATTCAACCGCTCTGCCACCCTTCCGAAAGAGAATTGAATTATACGCAATTTCCCAAAACTGGCAAATCGCTCAAAAAATGAATGACAGCAACGCTTACTCCCTCCTCCCTCACTCAAGTTTCTCATCTTTTGTTAATCAAGACTGTACCGAATCGGAACCTGGATCTTCATCCCAGCATTAGGAACATTAAAAGCCGTCCCGATGATTCGATTGCTTAACTCCTGAGAGGCTGAGTCCAAGGGACCGTTGCCCGATTTCTTAATGACTGAGGCGCCGGTAACTTTACCGCTTGAGTCGACCGTAAATTCCACTAAAACGACGCCTTCCATTCCCGCCCTTCTCGCTGCTTTCGGATAACGCTTGTGTTTTTCAACCAAACTCACAAGCATTGCAGTGATGCTTTTCCTTTTAGGTGCCTGCTCTGCAGCAGCATGCGAGGCCGCCTTCGCTTCAGCAGATTCAGAAGCTTTTTGAAGCGCGGGTTCTCCCTTTTCTGCCTTGGGTTCTTTTGGCTTCTTAGCCGGTTTCGGCTTCTCTAAAGCTTTAGGCTTAGGTTTCTCCGGGTCAGCCTTCTTCGGTTTGGACTGCTCAGCGGGTACGGGCGCCGGAGGTACCGGTTTTGCTTCAGATTCAGGAAGCTTTTCTTCTACAACCTTTTCAGGTTCGACTTTAAATTCCGATTCATCTGTGAGAAGTTTTTTAGGTTCTTCGATGACCGGTTGTGGCTGAGGTTCCGGCCGGACTTCCGGTGCTTCTTCCGGTTGAATATCCTGAATCTGAGAAAAACTCAGTTCTATCGTCCGCGGCTGCTGAGAAGGCTGCGGAGCATCTGTTTTAATCGTGCAGGCTGCCCAAGCAAACGCGCAGGCAAAGGCAGCCAAAGCAGCTTTGGAAAGCCGTTTGGCCTTGAGTAATTCATTGTCTTTGCGTTTAGGACTAAACATCTTAATTCTTAGGTGCTGCTTTAGTACTGATCACAAAACGGCCTTCTCTATTGACTTTCGCCAAGTCAGCCAAATAAACAAAAGCTTCGAACGGAGCCTTCTCATCTACCATCAGGTTGAGCGTGCCTTCCGGATGTTCGGACAAGAAACGGGAAAGCTCTTCTTTAGGAATTTCCTGATCGTTAAAGAAATACTTTCCGTCGGACTTCACGCTGATGACGAGTTCCGCCGTCTTTTTCTTGACCTCGGAGTTCTGGGCCGCAGGTAATACGACATCCAGCACGGGTTTGCTGAACGTCATGGTCATCACAAAAAAGATGACCAACATGAAAATCACGTCAATGAGCGGCGTCAAATCCACCCGGGGCTCTTCTTCGAGTTCGTCAAACATATCTATCTCTTAAATCTCAGGCTGCTTTTTGCTCGTCTTCTTCCATCTTCTGGGCGCAGCGGCAAGGTTCTCGGCGGATATTTAAAGCTCTATAGCTGTATTCCACGGCCTCGATTCGAAGCTCTTTAACTTTGAGCATCAGGTAGTAATAAGCCATCAGCGCCGGAATCGCGACCACCAAACCCATCACAGTTGTGATGAGGGCTGTCCAAATACCGCCCGCGAGCATCGTGGGATCAGGAGAAACGTTCTCGGAAATAGTGCGGAAAACCGTCACCATACCGATAACCGTACCCAAAAGGCCCAGCAGCGGAGAAACGGCGGAAATTAACTTGAGCCAAGTCAGCGCATTGTTCACTGGCTTGAAATGCTTGTGGAACAAGTAAGCTACTTCCGCACGAATGTCGTCGGAGTGAGCGCCGTGCGTCATGACTATATCGCGCACGATGCATTCCAAAGGATTTGTGCTCTCTCCGAAGTAACGACGAATGCGCTCCGGTATCGCCTGGTCCATCCCGTGGAAATGCTTTTTAAATTTAGAGAGCACGCCTCTCAAATAAAGAAAATTCCAAACGGTAATGTAAAGAGCAAATACTCCGATAATTACCAGCGCAATACCGGCGCATCCGATCTGGTTGTAAATCTCTTTAATGTCCATGTTTATTTGTCATTACGGAAGTTTTTAAGAAGCTCTAAGGCCCAAGCTCCGGCTTGAGCCCGATCTTCGGCTGTCGGGTGCTTGGCGGCTTCATCCAATCTGGCCTGACGCTCCGGCGTCATCGGTTTTGCGCCGGGCATCTTGGCCATAGCGGCTAAGATCTTAGGGTCGATCTTTCCCTGCCAAACACGAAGACCCTTGAAGTTTTCGCATGGGAAAAGACCTGCTACCTTGTTAACCCAAGCCTGTCCGCGTTCGCTGTTGGGATCTCCGCCCATCGTTCCGAAGTACGCAATCGGTTTGGTCTTAGCCTCTTTCTGGAATGCCTGCCATACTTCATCCGGTGTACCTTTGTCGCACCAGAAACCGGCGAAGATAAAGTCGTAATTCTGAGAATTGACGTCGGTCGGCAGTTTTTTGAGATCGGCGCCGGGAATTGCCGAAGCAATTGCGCGGGCAATAATCTCAGTGTTTCCGGTAACGGTGGCGTATGCAACTAAAACTTTCATTCTCTTCCTCTCATTAAGCTTTGTACTTCTGCTGGAGGGCAAGGAATTTTTCTTTGGCGCTTTCAATTAACTTGTGTTTTTCGCGACCGACGTACATGGAGTAAGCAACTTCGCCGGAAGTTGTAAAGAAAGCGGCGAAGTGGCTTTCACGGCCCAAGAACGGCATAGTCACAAAGCCGATCTCGGAAATGTCGCCGTACTTAAAGTGACCTTGAAGCGGGCTCTTGCCTCCCATCAGATTGTAGTAGCCCATGGCTGCTTTACCCGTCACGAGTTTGGTCTCAACCTCGATGACGTTGCCGTGAGCAGTCACAATGAAAGTGATTTTTTCCCATTCGGCGATCGAGGCCCAAACGCTTTCAAAATCGGAGCCCGGAGCAAAGGTGGCAGAACCTTCGGGAAGAAGGTGTGCGGCTTCCTGAGCGGTCACGGAGAGTGCCTGAGCAATCGTCTCCAGTGTGACGGGACGGCCGCCGTTTAAAAGTTCATTAATTTTGTTCTGCTGTTCAACGATTGTTGTCATAGGTTTTCCGATCTAATTTATTGAAGAGTTGCTGAAAGATTTGTTTTTTGAAGCGGGAGTCGGATCGCGCTGTCGCACACCATGTCCACGAGCTCCAAATCATGAGTGATGACAAGAACGGCTTTGCCTTCGTCAGAAAGCTGTCGTAAGGCTCCGGCAATTCGATGAAGATTTGCTCCGTCTAAGCCGCTTGTCGGTTCATCCAAAATAATCACGTCCGGTTTTTTGGCAAACGCGCAGGCAATCACGAGCCTTTGCTGCTGCCCGCCGGAAAGTGAATGAGGATGACGATCTCTGAGTTCTGTCAGGTCAAAAAGCTGCATCAGCTCCTCGGCGGCTTGCTTGCCGCCGCGGCAACCGGCCGCTTCCAGACTGGTCAGAAGTTCATCAAAAACCGTCCGCATGTACAGCTGGTGGTCTGCATTCTGCAGAACCACCGCGACATGCTTAAGGCATTCCTGAGGTTTGACCTTCTTGCCTCTTATTTCTAGTGTCCCTTGGGTTGGTTTATTTAAACCTGTGAGAATCCGGGCCAAAGTCGTTTTGCCGGTACCGTTCGGGCCGAAAAGCCCTGTTATACCTTTGCGCAGTTCCAGGTCGGTGCCGTTAAAAATCTTCGGCTTTCTCGGGTAAGCAAACGAAAGATCCGAGACCTTCATTACGGTTTCTTTGCCCTCGGACAACGACGGAAGTTCGTGTCTTTTATCTTCAACATCGACTTTTCTTAATCCGTAGCGTTCTCGGACTTCGTCGCTGAGATCATCAAAAGTGCCCTCCTGGACGATTCTTCCTTTTTCCATCACGCAGACGCGGTCAGCAACGTCTTTTAACCAGTACAAGCGATGGTCGACAATCAGGACAGCAACGCCCTTCTCTTTTAACCGCAGAATCTCCTCGGCCAAATCCATCGTAGATTCCGGATCGAGGTTTCCTGTCGGTTCATCCAGAATCAAGACCTGCAGCGGTTCCATCATCAGGGAAGCCAAGCCGACTTTCTGTTTTTGTCCCTGAGAAAGTTCATGGATCGTATTCTTTAAAACGGAATTCAAGCCGAAGCGCTGAGAAGTCTTCGCGATGAGATCACGGATCTTATCGAGATGCATACCTCTGGACTCAGGCTTAAATGCCATTTCCTCTTCCACACCGAGCGCAAAGAACTGGCTCTCCGGATTCTGAAAGAGTGTGCCAACCCGGCTGCTGATCTCGTGCAGTTTCAGCGTTTGATTGTTTTGGCCTGCGACGCGAACGGTTCCTTTAAGTTCGCCTCCGAAATAATGCGGGCAAAGACCGTTGATCAGGCGAATTAAGGTGGATTTACCGCAGCCGGATACGCCAGTGCAAAGTACGGCTTCGCCGGGACGAACGGTCAAAGAAATATCTTCGAGCGCGTTTCTGTCGGAAAACGGATAACGATAAGTGACGTTTTTCAGTTCAATCATCTCATTGCCGCCTTAATGTCGGTAGGAAAGTAAATTTGAAGTAAAACCGCTCCCGTGCAGATTAAGAGGACAAGGCTAATGGCTGCGATGTCATGCTTCCCGAATCTCCTTCTGTGCATAGAACCCGAATTACTCCCGGCATGAAGACCTTTGAGTTCAGCTGCAATGCCCAACTCGTCACTGGTTTTGAGCGCTCTGAAGAGAAGCGGCGTAAACAAAAGACGCGTCGTACGAATCGGATGAATCGTGCACTGCCACGGATTGATCTTGAAACCTCTTATCTTCAAAGACTCCCAGATCTGCTTCACATCGCCGGCAAACGTCGGAATAAAACGAATAATCACAGCGGCCGGAAGATAAATAATGAACGGGAGCTTCAGCTGCTGAAGGCCGTTCAAGATGTTCTGCAGTCTTCCTGTAAAGGCCATCGGCAGAATTGTGTTCATCACTGTCAGGGCTCTCAGGAACGGAATGCACAAAGAGCCGAGTTCCAAACTTTTTCCCATAGAAGGAATGAACAGTGCCAAGATAGAAGCAAATCCGACGGACAGCGCCATCATAAGGAGCGCTACGGCATAGCTCACAAAAATCAGTTTGTAGCGGCCGAGTGCAAACAGATAAAGCAGTGATGTTGTAAAAAGCAGCAGCTGTGAATTCAGTGAAGAAAGTGCAATCGTCATCACTGCCGCCAAGGCGGCAATGAACATTTTGCTGCGAACATCCAGCCGCGTTAAAACATCGAACTTAGAAGCGGACGATGCCTGCATGTCTTAATTCCTTCATAGAACGGTAACCGGTGTAAAGACCGATCAAAGAACCGGCATAACCGATCAGAACAATCGGCAGAACTACTGCCATCAGGGCCGGAGATTCGCGCATCATGAGATAGGAAACGGCGAGCGACAATCCTTTGGAGAGGAAGTCAAAGCAGCCGACGCCCCAGAAAACAGCGCCTTTCCAGCCGAGGCTTTTAACAAACTTCATCACTGCTTCGGAGACTAAAGCGGCTGCCAGCATGGGCGGAATGAGTGTGACATTTCCGCCCAAGAGCAGGAAATTCACCACCGCGCTCACGATAACAAAGAGGCTCAGCGTTCCCGGCTGTCTCACTTTGTAAAGCATGATCACCAGCAGTGTAGTGAAAACCACATTTTTAAGCAGAAGACTGACAGGATTCATTCCTCCGCCCACCATAGCGATTAAAACCGTGGAGAGTTTTGCGGTCGCGGCAAAAACTCCGATCACCACGAGGTCACGAGCACCCCAGCGGTCACCGAACCTTCTGAGCCAAGAGCTGCTTTCTTTTCTCTCCAATGTCATTTCCGTCATGTTGTTTTCCGTTGAAATGAATCCTTATTACCGCTTAATACTTCGCGCTCAGCTTGAAGTTGAAATGGCGTCCGGGTTCGTAGATCGAATCGCCGTACGAATAAAGCTGGTTCGTAATGTTGATGGCCTCAGCGCTTACCATGTAACGCTTCTGCGGACCGAAGTGATAAGTGGTCGCAAAGTTAAGCGTTGTATAACCGGCAACGCGGGTCGTCTCATTAGTAGATGTCGAATAAGACTTAGATGCCGTCTTGCTTCTGAGGTACGTATCCGTATTCCAGCGGCCGTTAAAGACTTCGAACTCTGTCTTCACGCCGTAGCGGGCCGTAAACCCGGCAACTCCGGAATCATAGGTTGAGACGCCGTTGCCCCATTCGGTCTTTCTGCGCAGCCAAGTCATGCTGGCATAGGGGAAGAAGTGGTCCGTCGGCTTAAAGTTGACGGAAAGTTCGGCACCGAAGGTTTTAGCCTTATCTGCGTTCACGTACCTATATTCTCTGGAGTTGAAATGCTCAGTAGAGATGTAGTCATCCGCAAGGTTATAGAAGAGAGCAAAGTCTGCTTCTACTGCTCTTCCGGCATAACGTGCTCCAACTTCAAAGTTGTTGGACTTCTCCGGTTTGAGACTGGAGTTCCCGTAGATAGTACCCCCGCCCATATTATTGATCAGGTATTTTTCCTGAAGGTTAGGAACGCGAAAGCCCTGAGACCATCCTGCTCTTAAAGAAGTATCTGGCAATCCTGTCCAATTCAGGCTCAAGTTAAAGACAGGACGGCTATTTTTATCACTTCCGACTTGACCAACCTTATCATCCGGCGCATTGTTGTACTTCGTGCCTGGAGCATATCCGTTTTTAACACCAACCGCTTTACTCAGCTTGGAATCTACCCACGTGTACCGAACGCCGTAATTCAGAGTGAAGTCCTGCGGCAGAGAAGTTTCCATCGACGCAAAAATCGCATTGGTTGTTTCTTTGCCCTTTACATAACGGTTTGTCACGGTATTGAGCATCGGCGCCATAGTTGTCTTGGCCAAGGTATCAGCTTCCAACTGATCCTGAACAAACTCGTAACCGGTAATCAGGAAATTCGATTCTCCCAGCTGCCAGTCAGCCTGAAGACTTGTTCCATAAGTTTTAATGCGATTGTCTGCAAGAGAGTCCGTTACGACTTTCATGCGTCCATTAGGCTGAGAAACATAATTTCTCATGTTCTTATGGTTCTTCTGCCAATAGCCATCCCAACGCAGACGGGTCAGGTATTCGTTAAGGTTCTTGCCTTCTGCAAAGAGTGCAACCTTGTCTCGCTTCCACTTCGGAATGCGAACAAAGAACTCGCTGTTCGGGTCTTGTTCGTATTCCCAGCTAGAGGAATTGATGTCGCTGTCAAAAGTATCCGCACGCAGACCGGCAGTGAAATGCTCATTGAAGTCGTAGCTCAAGAAAGCAGAAGCATTCTTCTGACGGAAGTCTGTACCTTTCTGGTATCCGAGCGGAGTCTTGATGTTTCCGTGGCTCTGATAACCAGCATCCAAATGGTAGTTCAAACCTTTATAGGTTCCGCCGAGAGAAATCGTTTCTGCCCAACCGTGACCGGCGCCGTTCCAAGCAACAGAACCCTCAGCTTCAAAAGGTTTCTTAGAACCCTTCTTCGTGATGATGTTCACCACGCCACCCAGAGCATCCGAACCGTAAAGCACGGAAGCCGGTCCTTTGATCACTTCAATGCGCTCAATAGAACTCGGATCGATCAGAATCGAGGCGCCGGACATGGATTTCTGTTCGGAAATCTTCTGGCCATCAATAAGAGTCAGGGTTCTGAAGGTATCCTCTCCGCGGATGGAAACGCGCTTTAAGCCCTGAGAACCGGCGTTATTGACCATGACGCCCGGAATGTCTTCCAGGAGCTCGCCTACGTTGCGGGCGGCAGATTCCTGGATTTCCTGGTTAGTCACAACCGTCACAGCCATTGGAACTTCGAGAAGCTGCTGTTCCACGCGGCCGGCGGTTACCGTCACTTCAGAAGTCTGAACAGTTTCTTCGGCCTGAAGTGCGAGCGAGCAAAAAGTCAATGCGGCTGCAGCCGTCAATTTGAAAGTAAGATTAGTGGTCATTTTGTCTGAGATTTGAAGTAGTCGAGGATGTGCTGAGTCATGCGGCCCTGCCAGAATTGACCGGGAACCGTCAGTTCAAAACGGTTTCCGACGGGTGCCAGGAGCCCTGCTTCAGTCCAGTTATCGATTAACGGATTCCACAAAGTTGCAAACTTCTCAGAAAACTCGTGAGCCAGTTGGGAAGGGTTAAAGAAATTCAATTCGAGCTGCTCAGCGACCGCGCGTCCCAGTTCCCAGAACAGAGGCGGTTTGGTCATCATGGCAATCGGTTTGACGCCGCTTTCGACGGCCTTGGCCCATACATCCGGCTGGCGGTGCTGCATGAAGCCGTAACCGCTTAAGTTGCCGCCGGCGCCGGGACCGAAAGCTAAGCAGTCGGTGCGGGTCTTTGCGTAGTAGTTATAGAAATTGCGTTCGCGGGTATTGGAAGCCCAGTGAGAGATAGAAAGGCGCTTCCAGCCTGCTTCGTGCATGCTGTTTACCGCTTCCTGGAACATGGCTGCGCGCAGTTCATGATCCGGTCCGGGCGGCAGCTTGCCGTTTTGAATATATTTGTGCAGCGGAGACTTCTCAAACACGCGGAGTTGATAGCAGTCGATGCCGTCGAGGTTGAGTTCTCTGCCGATGCGTAAGTCTTCTTCCCAGGTTTCCAAGGTCTGGAACGGAAAACCGTAAATCAAATCAATCACGATGGCGGCCTGATCGTAGCTCATCAGTTTTTCAAGCTGACGGATCAGGGTTTCCTTATCCGAACGTCGGCCGACGGCCTGACGGATCTTCGTATCAAAGCTCTGAACACCCAAAGAGAAGCGATTGGCGCCGCCTGCTAATGCAGCTTCCATTTTGTCGGTCCCGAAACCGGACAAACGGCCCTCGTAAGTGATTTCACAGTCGTTGGCGAGCGGAAGGTAGCGACGAACAGCTTTAATGACTCTTTCAATATCAGAGGCTTCTAAAGCGGTCGGTGTGCCGCCGCCGAAGTAGACGGCGTGGACGGGCTCGCCCTTCTGCACCGGTTTATCCGACCAAAACTGAAGTTCTTTGATCAGCGTATCGGCAAATGCTTTGCTTTCTTCTTTATTGCGATACGGCTTGATATAGAACAAGCAATACAAGCAGCGGGTTTCACAGTAAGGAACGTTGATATAGGCCACCGTTCTGCGTGTACGAGGCTTAGAGACAAGTTCGGATAGGATCGCCGGCATTTCCGTAGACAGGAGCATGGAGCTGTCCATTCCCGGATGGATATCAATCTTTTCGGGAAAAGCTTCGACAATAGGATTCTCAGAAACTTTGGCCAGCCAGCGGCTGATGTCGTCTTGCCCTTTGCTTTGGAAGGCATTAAACATCGGGACTGCTTTCTGTCGGTCAGTGTGTTGTGCTTGCATAATGCTAAAATATTTTATTGATAATGATTATCATTTGAATAAATTTAGCGCCAAGACAATTTTAATACAAATGATTATCATTATCGTTTACCCGAATCCTTGTAATCAATATGTATAAAAATTTAACCGGTTCGGATTGATCTGAATTTTTATTAACCATTTGAGACTTTCGTTTAAAACAGTAGTTTGAAGAATGGTTAATCTTTGAATAAAGACAAAAGGAAAAAATTCGTGACTGAATTTAATATTCCGGCACTTCAAATTGAACATATTTCGAAGTCTTTTAACGCCGGTAAAAATCCAAAAAAGGCCCTTTCGGATGTGAGATTTTCGATTGAACAAGGCGATTTTTTCGGCCTGCTCGGCCCTAACGGAGCCGGAAAAAGCACTTTGATCGGTGTACTGGCCAAGACTGTAACGCCTGACAGCGGAAACGTTTCTGTTTTAGGTTACGACATTCGCCGTGACTGGCAGCAATTCAAAATGGCGATCGGCATCGTCCCGCAGGAAATTACTTTCGATCCGTTTCTGAGTGTATGGGAGACATTAAGACTGCAGAGCGGATATTTCGGCCTGCGTCACAACGATAAGTGGCTCAACGAACTGCTTGAGGTTCTGGATCTTGCCGATAAAAAGAAAGAAAGCGTCATGCGCTTGTCCGGCGGTATGAAACGCCGCGTTCTAATCGCCCAGGCGCTTGTCCATAAACCGCCTCTGATTGTGTTGGATGAACCGACAGCCGGGGTCGACATCAACCTTCGCCACTCGCTTTGGACCTTTATGGAAGAGCTAAACCGCAAGGGACACACGATCATTCTGACGACCCATTACCTTGAAGAAGCAGAACGACTCTGCAGAAATGTCGCCATGCTTAATCACGGACGCATTGCAGCCTTAGAGAACACACGCGATCTTCTGAAGGAATACTCCAAAGACCGTGTTGTTTTTACCCTTTCGGCTCCTCTGCCCTCGGACTTTCCGATTCAGGTAGAAAAGCTTCAGGACGGATTCTATTGCCTGAACTACGACACCCCGGAAGGTTTAAGAATCCTGCTCGACGAGCTTCATAAGCGAGGCTTAGAGCCCGAAGGTTTAGAACTCGGCAAAGCCAATCTCGAAGAAGTCTTTATGAGGATTACCTCTAAATGAAATTCAAAATAGAACCTCAGCCTTACCGTCCCGGAGCTTCTTTTCTTACGCTTTTGGAAAAAGAGATTCTCCGATTCAAAAAGATTGCATTGCAGACGATTTTTGCACCGGTTCTCATGGGACTTTTGTATTTGCTCGTGTTCGGGCAAGTCTTAGCCGGCAAAATGCCGACTTTTGACGGCGTGAATTACCTGCACTTCCTTGTTCCCGGTCTCGTAATGATGACGATGCTGCAGAACGCTTTCGGAAACAGCTCTTCTTCGATGTTGTCTTCGAAAATCATGGGAAGTCTGATTTTTATCCAGCTGCCGCCCTTTGCCGGCTGGGAGCTGTCATTAGCGATGATCGGCGCCTCTATTGTACGTGCCTTAATCGTCGGCGCAGGTGTTTTGCTTGCTTCGTTCCTTTGGTCTCCTCCTCCGATGGACCATATTCTTTGGATTTTGGTCTTTGGGTTTATGGGCGCCGCTCTTATGGGGTCCCTAGGCCTTATCTGCGGATTATGGGCTGATAAGTTTGATCAGGTCGGAGCTTTTCAAAGTTTTGTTATTCTGCCGCTGACATTCCTGTCTGGTGTCTTTTACTCGATTAACCAGCTGCCGCCAGTTTTCCAGACGTTGTCGAGATTTAATCCATTCTTCTACATCATTGACGGATTTCGGTACGGGTTCTTCTCCCAAAGCGACTTCAATCCTTGGGTCAGCCTGTCCGTTGTAACGATCTCCGGCGTAGCAGCTGCAGCCTTTGCGACATATTTATTGCAGGTCGGTTACAAAATCCGCAAATGATTGTTAACGGAGATTAAGCACGAACAGGCTATTTGGACAGTCGACAAAATAAAGAATCGCCGGTTGCTCAGGTACCACGGCATATGAATACTCAGATCACTGCCGTTCCTTTCGGTTCCTGAGAGCCAGCTGGCTTCTTCCTTGCTCAACAAGCAGCGCTTGCGCAACAGAATGATCAACGCAAACTTTACCGACCGGCTGAAGCAGAGTTCCAAGCGATTTAGCCATCACAATGGCAACCGGAATACCGATAATGCTGCAAAAACAGCAGACAATCTGTACCAGAGAGAGTATGACCATCGGGATACCTAAGAAGATGACGTAGACTGCCTTCAGAATAAATCCATAAGTTTGCCAAAGGATATTTTTATTCGCATCGCCGTCTATCTCAGATTTAGAAACCATGTCATAGGAAAACGGCAGGAGCAAAAATTTCGAATACTGGATGAGACCTAGACCGATCGGCGCTGCGATGATCGTAACAACAAACAAAAGGCCAATCAGAAAAACGAGAGCCGCCGTAACAAAGCCTAGAAATGGGATGTTCCAAATAATATTTCCTAAGGTACGCATTCAATATTTCCAATCAAGTAAGAGGCAATTAAGCGGAGATATTTTACTGAAGAGGCCTTCCTGAACTCGGGTTAGACGGCGATAGGTCATTGTCCGTTACGAGTTTTTCTAGCCATCGCATAATTCAAATCATCGGCGCGAACTTGAGTAATCTTATTTCAACAAAAAGTGAGTTGCAAAAAAAATCGACAGACGAATCAATGATTCTGCCTGCCGTTTTCCCAATGATTGCACGCTAGGTAAGATTGCATCGTTCAGGGAAAAAAATCGTTTCACCACATATCTTGATTATTTAAATGGTATTTTCAAATTCTAATAATGATATTGCTTCTAAATCAACGTTTATTCTAAAAAACTGACAAATATGTCGCAAAAAAGCAAATAAGGTTAAAGAGTAAGGGATTTAAATCGAACAAATTCTTTCTTTGAGGCATCAAATAGGATTTCTTGCTGCCTGCTGACAAAAACTCTCTTCTCGAGTTTGGCTTATATCTGCCGCCTAGCTATAGAGTTTAGGAGCCGCTCTTCTCTGAATCCTCTTTTGTTTTCCGAAGTTGCCAAAGCCAAAGTTCATAAAAAAGAGAAAAAAATAATCCAACGAGAAAAATCAGTTTGCCGACCACTCCTTTCTTCGCCAATAAGGAAACGAAAAATTCGACAAAAAATTTTTGACTCCGAGGTTGTTCAATCATTTTTTTTCCACCCATTCGAGGGTATCAGGAAAAGCCTCCAAATCTCAAAATACTTCCATACGAGATCAATCAATCTCAGTTTTAAATTCTATTAGGAGTCCATAAGATGCAAAAAGCCAAACTTTCCCTTATCGCAGCCGCTCTTCTCGTTCCCGCATTCGCACTTTCTGCCTATGCTGAAGATTTTGTTCGTCCTATGCTTACCCGCCCGATTCAAGCCGGTCCAACTCTTCTTGGCGGCGAACAGCCCGTTATCTGTTCTCCCCTTGTAGGCAAAAATCTTGAGGCCATCAAAGCAAAAGCGAAAACCGTAAAAGCTCTGAATCCGGACATGGTTGAAGTTCGCGCCGATTATTGGGACTTCATTGAAGATACCGATAAAGCCATTGAAGCTCTCCAAGCAATTCGTAATATTATCGGCGACACACCGATTCTTCTGACAGTCCGTGTCGCGGAGGAAAGAGGTTTCAAAAAAGTTGGTCAAAAACCGAAATTTGATTTTTACAAGAAGGCCGCAGCTCTCAAACTACCTAACCTGATTGACGTCGAATTGGTGTATGGGGCAGACACTATTAAAAATCTCAAAAAGGATTTAAACGGAGTCCCTGTTGTCGTTGCCTATCATGATTTGAAAGGTACTCCGAGCAGCGAAGAAATTGCTAACATTCTCAAAAAGGAAATTGATGCCGGCGGCGATGTCGCCAAAATCGTGGTGAAACCCAATTCTCAAGCCTATGTTCTCCGTTTCCTCAATGGAACACTTGAATTTAGAACGAAGAACCCTGCATATCCGGTCATTGCTTCTGCCAGTGGACAGGAAGGAAGAATCACTCGTTTAGCCGGCGGCCTTTTTGGTATTGATTTGACGTTTGCATCCGGTGTTAAAGGCTCCAATCCCTGGCAGATACCGGTTCAGACAGTACAAGAGATTAACAAGGTCATCTATCCGGTTACTAAGAAGTAATGTTTTCTCCGCCGAAAAATCGAGTATCTGGTTAGATTAACTCGATGAGGTGATGCTCCGGCTCAAAAGTCGGAGCATTTTTGTTCAGTGAACGTTGCTGCACAATGCTAGAGAAAATGTGAAAAAAGTATTGCTTGAGTGAGTCTTCGCCTATCAGCTCCAACAAACGCTAGGTATAGATAAATTTACCACGGTTTTCCAAGACAGACATTCCATTTTCAAAGGACTTAACGATAGTGATGCGTCTGACTGCTTTAGCATTCACGGTAACTTTAATTACTTCTGAGTCGCTTTTTTCTCCAATGCAAAATGATCGAAAAAGATATATGTTATATAGCTTCTCCCCTTTCGGACTTTTCCCATTTTCGCAGAAAAAAGGAAGCTCTTCCGAAGTTGCTCCCAAGTTATGAAGAAATTCAGAGACATTGAAACGAATAATATCAATGAGACAAGCTCCTTCGGGGAATTCTGAAGCTGAGAGCGTAATCTCTCGGCTATAGCGAAAAATGGAATCACAAGCATATGGCGTCAGCTTAGGATGCTGGAAGTTTTCCGATAACAAACAGTTATCCCCTTGGAAAATATCCTTGCTGCCAATGGGAAGCTCTTTAAGAGACACAAAGCCGAAATTTTCCTTTGCGCACCCAACTTTCTTCTTACCCATAAAAATAAATAGCCTTCTATCCGGAATCCATCTTCTAAATATCACATTGGAGAGCCAATCCCTAACAATTTCCTTAAAGCGGTCTTTGAATATGTAGGCAATCACGAGAGCGAAGAATAAATTCCGGCTCAAAGACCCATATCTGTCTTGATAGAAGAATGCCACCACCGTCGCAAAAAGCATCGATAGTGCCGCCGCTGATCCGTAAATAGAATGCGTAAGTAAGGGAGCACCTTGCTTATAACGAATGTCAAGAAAAAGAGAACTCTGAACAAATTTTTTCAGAAAGGACCATCGCATCAAGAATGCCGATTCCTTACTCTCTCCTTCGATTGATTTAACCGGAAAGCGGCTTGCGCGGTATTTCTCAACTTCCTGCCAAAAAGACAATATTTTGTTTCTCGGCTCACCGATGCAGACTTCATTGAGATCTCTAAGGCAGAACGCGGTCACCACAGTGAGATATTCGTCAAGTTTATCGAGCAGCCGAACCTCTCGTTCTGAATTTTCTTGTGAGAACTTTATGTTTCTAAACTCATCAAGCAGCTTATAGACAGTCTGCAGAAAAGTTTCAGTTTCTTCCGCGGACAGTTCTTGTTTCTCCATCAAAGAGCGGCTGCTCTCTTGAAGTGCAGTTTTATATTTGAGACAGAAGCGTTTGAAGAAATCATCAAATTTCTCCTCTTTGCCTGAAGATATTCTCCGAGCAACAAGTTCCTTGAGGAGACCATCCAGACTAGGGCTTTGCTCACTCAGACTAAGGTAGCACTTCAGATTATGTTTGAACTCTTCTTTTTTGAAATTATTTTCCGTGATTTGAAGCGCGCCGGGAAAAATAAAGAATGTGTCAACCCGGTACTTGAGTTTTTTAGTTTTATCTGTGATGCGGATTTTTTGCTTAACTTCGATTTGTTTTTTGCCGTGCTGCTTAATCGCGTCTATGAGCATGAGTTCTCCTGCAAAATAAACCGACTAAAGAGGATGGAAAAACATCGTGCCGCAAAGTCTTGGGAAACTTTGCGGCACAACGTATCATTATTTCGTTAGAAGAATCCGGGAGTGATGCCGAGCCATTTAAAATAAGTTGCTCCGGCAAGCATCAAACCCAGCCAGTAGAGAAAAGACATAATGAAGCCATAGTAGAAAGATTCGCCCATCGTATATTTATTAGTACCGTAAAGCATTGCGTTCGGTTTAGCATTAAACGGGAGGCTCCAGCAAACGTTAATGCAGAGTGCCACAGGAATCGCTAACGAAAGAATATCGATCTTTAATTCCTGCGCAATACCAATAACCATCGGCATGAAAATAATCGTCCTCATGTTCTTGCTTTGGAAAATGAAGTGACTTGCGATAAAGATGCCGGTCAGAAGAGCATACAGACTGAAATAGCTCATAGAAGCCAGTCCTAACCCGTCCATCATAGCTTTGGTGAGAGTGTCCATCAATTTAGTAGCTGTGAGTCCTGCCCCAAGCGCATAAGCTCCCGCGGAGAAGATCATTAGATGCCAAGGGATATCAACATCGTTCCAATTTAGCAATTTGAACTGTGGTGCAAGCATAATGACGGCGCCGGTCATAGCCACAACTGTTGCATTGATGCCGTGAATTTTATCCGTGGCCCAAACTAAAAGTACCAAACCGAAGATAGCGATTGCCTTTAGCTCGTCCATCTTGAACGGCCCGAGCTCCTCATATGCCTTTTGAAGGGATTCCATGCCGCCCTGCAGCTTCGGCTGTTTGTCTTCTTCGGATACGGGAAAGATAAATCGCATGCCGAGTCCGTACCCGATAATTCCAAATCCAATAACAAGCGGAAGGCCGGCCATTAGCCAATCAAAATAGTAAATCGTGCATCCGGCTCCCGCGAGCAAAGCGATTGCAAGAAGGTTGGCACCGGAGCCAGTCATAAACGCGTTGCAACTGGCGTTGATCATGACTAAGTTGTAAAGTACCAAATTTCGAGAGAAGTTATTCGTTGTATCAGTCCCCGGAGCACCGTAAACAGCAGAGATGACCATGAAAAGCGGCATCATAAGCGCAGCTTTCGCTGCTGTGGCGTTTACAAACGCAGCCAAAAGAACGTTAATACCAAGAAAAGTCAGAAAGATTGCTGAGGCATTTCGTCCAAAACGAAGAATCAGCCAAAGCGCTACTCGCTTAACTAGTTGTGTCTTCACTAAAGCGCTTGCAAGGACAAATGCTGAAACGTTTAACCAGATAACCGGATCCCCCAAGGTTGCCATTGCCGGTTTCGCTTTTAAAATTCCTGTCAGCACAAGGCCGCAGATTAAAAGCATTGAGGTAACGTAGTTCGGCAGCGCCTCGCTGATCCAAAGAAAAAGAGCTGTTGCAAAAAGGGCAAACATTATCTCTTGTTTCTGATTCAGAATGGGAATTTGTACGACATACGCAAGGACAAAGAACAGAATTGCAGCAATCGGTAGTCCCCATTTCTTAAAAAATGCCCCGGTTTTAGTGAGCTTTTTCTTTGGAAGCCGATTTAGAGAGTAGCTGTTTAAATCCAGAGGGTCGTAATTGGTTTGGACGGTGCTTGTTGTCATAGTTTTTACGGCGGCTGCTTAAAACCGCCGTTCCGGTTAATTCCAATAAAGCTTTAGTTCATACCAAGAACTTGTTTAGCCGCTTTCAGATAGTTTGTGTTGGGAAGCTCTGAAATTCCCAGAGCCTGCGTCGCCTTTTTCATGCCTTCATAATTCTCGCTTTCGCAGCAGGCTGTCTCTACCATTGCGCCATTGAACCAAACCTGAGCATATTCGCAAATAATCCCTTCAACTGAGAAACCATAGCGTTTCTTTTCCACACGAACGACGGCTAGTTCTGAATTCTCTTTGGCCATCTCTATGAACTCCTCAAGGCTGTAAACGTCTTTTGTCAGTTCAAGCGCAACTTCGAGATGCTTGAGGATTTCGCCCAACTCTTCCCGTTTAACTGGGAATTTAAATTTGCCGCGAGGCTGAAAGATTTCATAGCCCTCCGGTGTTTCTCCGACTTTAGTCTTAATGTCAAGCAGACCGTCGCGAACTTTGACATTGGCTTCGTTGGTACGTCGAGAGAGGAAATAGATCTCTTCCGGCATTACGCGAGCTGCGTAAAGGGTCGCTTTACATTTCCACATATGCTCCTGAACGCCGGCAATAATGTTCTTTCCAAAGACGCGGAATTCAGCGCGGGGAATGATTTTGGCAGCTTCATCAGCACTAATTGCTTTATTTTTGTCGTATGGATTTGTCATTTGATTACCTACTTATTCCATGTGGTGTAAGGATGAGAGACGAGGTTGGAATTGAAATAACGAGGATCTGGAGAGACCTCTTCGCCAAGCCAGTCAGGTTTCTCGAAGGATGTATCTTCGGAGGGAACTTCTATTTCAGCTACGATCAAACCTTCATTAACCCCGTGGAATTCGTCTATTTCCCATGTAAGGCCGTTCCCGGCCGGAATCTTGTAGCGGGTTTTTTCGATAATCGGTTTTTCTGCAAGCTCATCGAGCATCTTGACGCAATCGTCATATGGAATTGAATATTCAAACTCAAGGCGTGTGCAGCCGACCGTCAATCCTTTAACCGTAAGGAAAGCTTTGTCATTGATTGTTCTGATGCGAACTGTGCGTTCCTTAACGCTGTTCAGATAACCTTGGCGGTAATGAGTGCCGACTGCGTTTTCACGCCATCCGTCGCCGATGACGAGAAATTTTCTTTCTATTTCTTTTGCCACTTTAAAACTCCTTGATTTTTAAACTCAGCGATTAAAAGCTACGAGTAAATTCTGAGCTTTAGGCGGCAAAATTAAAAATTATCAAATCATATGCTTCCCATAAGAAATTCTTATAAGTACAACTCAAATTTGATCTTTCGGCTTCATGCTCTCAGTAAGGAGGGAGATCAATTCGAAAGCTGCCGGAGAAAGTTCACGTTTATCGTTGTAGCCAAGAAAATAATCCGCTGTAACAGAAAAATTTTCTACCGAAAGCATAATCAGCGATTCTCGTTTTAATTCCTGTCTGACTGCTATTGATGGAAAAGCCGCTGCACCGAAACCCCGCGCAATTAGTTGTTTAGAGCTTTCAAGACTATTAACTTCAATAACAGGCGTCGAGAGGAATTCATAAACTCCGACACTTTTAAACCACTCCTCGAGCTTGGAACGCATACGACTTCCTTTTTGACGCATGACAAGATAATTTTCCGCAAATTCTTTTGCAGAAAGCGGCCTTTTCAATGCGGCTAGGGGCGAGGATGGTCCACAGACACAAACGTACGGCTCTTTGATAAGCAGCTTCTGCTTGCAGTGTTTGAGATTTCTTACGTGGCGGCTTAAAGCCACGTCCGCAAGCCCCTCTTCTACAAGGTGCGTAACGTAGGCAGAATCTCCCATTTCCAGACGAATGGAAATCAGAGGGTATTTTTTATAAAACTCAGCAATAAAGGAAGAGAGAAAATAGTTACCCATGACCGCGCTGGCAGCAATAGTGAGCTCTCCCGTCAATAGGTGGTTTAAGTCACTGAAAACATTTTCGATTTCGCGAAAAATTCCAAACAGTTTCTGGGTATAACTAAATAAGATTTTGCCCTTAGCAGTCAGGCGAATCTGACGTTTACTTCGGTCGAAAAGAGGATTGCGAAGTGCATGCTCAATGCCTTGAATCTGCTGAGATACAGCGGGCTGCGTCATATAAAGCGCCTTAGCCGCTTCCGTAAAACTGCCTAGACTGGCAACTACGTGAAACGTTTTGAGATGCTCTAGATTCATTCGGGTGATTCCGAACTGATTTTTTCGCATACAGGCGCTCCCTGGATTTAGAAAAATATTATTTGAGAATTCGGTCTGTCCTCAGTTTAATTGATGGACCACAGCTCATTTAGCATAAACATGAAATAACAGCCTGAATTCTCGAAAGAACGGGAATTCAGGCTGCAGGACTACTTGTTAAGGAGATAATTTAGAACCTATGCATCACACCCAAGGAAGTATTCCATCCGCTCAATCCGGGCGCTAGATTTAAAGCTTTATTTGCTTTCCCCCAGGCGCCTTGTACGTAAACGAGTGTCCTCTTCGAGAAGTTGTACAAATATCCGGCGCCGATGCTGTAGGCATTGAATTTTTTATCCCAGCCTTCTTCAAGCTTTCCGGAATTCTTGTTCTTACCGAAGACGTACTGGCCTTGAACCATCAAGTCGCCGCCAAAGGCTTTCACGGAAGTTGACAGAGAAAATGCGTGGTAGTTATTGGCTTTGCCAGCGTTGTAGGCTTCTGACATCTTTTCTTCAGCAAATTCAATTCCGGGCAATGCGGCATGCTGAGCATATTCGTACGCACCGAATAATTTGAAAGCTCCGAAATCGTAAGAGGCGCCGAGATTCAACAGACGAGTCTTGTCTTGGTCAACTGCGCCTTTATGATCCAGAAGTTCATAGATGACATCAACGGAAAGTTTATCTTTGTTGTAGGTAAGACCGGCTCCATAGTAATGCGAGTTTTGCGACCATTTTTCTTCGTCGGAGTCCGTGCCGTTGGAGTACATCAAATGGCCTTGAAGTCCGACGAAATCCGGCGTGACATAAGCTACAGAGTTATTGTAGCGGTCGGTCAAATAGAAGGCTCCGTACATATTGCCGATCGTTGAGAACGAGGTGGAATATGCCGCTCCTCCTAAGATGCTGAATGTTCCGCAGTCCGAAGAGAGTCCTCCGAAGCGTCCGAGGCCTAACTTGCCCCACTCACCGCTCAAACCTAAAGCTGTTTCACGGTTGAATGCTTTTCCCGCTGTGGCCTCGGAACCGTTACTGAGATTAAAGCCCTGCTCAAGCTTGAAAAACACACTGTTTCCTCCGCCGAGATCTTCTTGGCCCATCAGACCCCAGCGGTTGCTCAGCCAGTTGCCGTTGGTCATTTGAACTTTGGCGGATTGATGCTGCAGTTTGCTGACGGAAACGCCCCCGTCAAGAATTCCGTACAGTGTCACCGAAGGTTCTGCCATGGCAGCAGAACCGATAGACATGCCGACCGAAATCGCTAAAAGATGAAGGTTTTTCATTTAGAAGCTCCGATCATTTGATGACGTGGCAGTTTTTGCAGAGATTCTGCTGAGGCTGATGCTCTCTGTGGCATTCAAGGCAGCTTACGGTGTCACCGTAATGCGGAGAGTTGTAATAGTTCTTCTCATTGACATTAGCGGGAAGCTGAATGGAAGAAGATTTTCCGTGGCACTGGATACAAGTAGTGTCCTGAGGAGCCTGCATCGGCTGTGTGTTGTTATGGCATTGAGCGCATTGAACATTAGCGTGGAGACGAGCCATTGATCCGGACATGGTTTGGTTTTGTGCGAAGGCGGGACTGAGGAGGATGGAGAAAGCGGCCGCCATAGATAACACGATGTATTTCATGATTTTTTCTCTCTTAAAGGTTGGCTGCGACAGATCTTCCGGCGATGCGGCCCATAGCCAGGCAGTCAGTAGAAGAACAGCTGCCTAAACGGTCCAAGCCGTGGACACCGCCGGTAATTTCGCCGGCTGCATAGAGACGAGGAATGGGTTTGCAAGTCTTCGTGCTGATCACTTGAGCCTGATCGTTAATGCCGATGCCGCCCATGCAGTAGTGAAGTTTCGGCCAGAATCTCATCGCATAGAACGGAGCCTTGAGTTCAACTCTCCTATCCAAAGGACGGCCGAAGAGCTCGTCTTTACCTGCTGCCACCATTTTGTTCCATTCGGCGATCTGCTGTTTCAGCGGCTCAAGCGGAGCGCCGTAGAATTTGGCGAGCGCTTCGACGGTGTCAAACTTCTTAACCGTGCCTTCTCTGAAGCTTGCCTTGAATCCCGGACGATTGACCGTCGTTTTTTCGGAACAGAATCCGAACGGCATAACCGGTTTACCCTGCTGGTCGACGCATTTCATTTCAGCTTCCGAGCGTTCTCTACGTGAAGCTAATTCATTAACAAAGCGCTTGCCGTTTCTTGCATCTACCATGATGCCTTCAGCGAAGATATAGTCGGCAAAAATCGAAGCTGCGCCGGCGCCGAATTCATCGGGAGTTGCCCAGGGACCGACCTGATAAATATCTAAAAGAACCGGCATTGCACCGAGACCGAGAAGCATACGAACGGATTCTGAAGTGGCGCCCTTCTGGCTTGTACTTTCGAGTGTGGAGTACTGAGGTGTAGAAGCAGAAATAAATTCATTGTCTGCGCCCCATCCGCCTGTCGCAAAAATCACGCCTTTGACTGCCTGAACTTTGTAGGTGTTCTTGTGCGTCTTCTTGTCGAAGTCATATTGACCTTCGACTTCGACACCTCGGACAACGCCGTCTTTATCCGTAAGAACTGCACTGCAGAAACTCTTATTTCTGAATTCAACGCCGCGTTCCTTCAGCCAGTTGTGCATCGGAACGCAGATGCCGCCGCCGGAATAATTTTCTGCGAAGATGGTTCTCGGAGCACTGTGGCCGCCAAGTCGGATCACCTGGTCAGCGAACTTCACGCCGCATTTGACCATCATGTCGTAGCAGGAGGGAGACTCTTTAACCACTGCTTTAACCAAAGCCGGATGATTTAGGCGCTGCCCTACTCGCAGCATATCCTCTTCCATAAGCTTCGGGCTGTCCTTAATGCCCTTACTCTTTTGAAGACCGCTTCCAGCCAAGGAAATCTGTCCGCCGTTAATGCAGGAATTGCCCCCAAAAACATTCATCTTTTCCAGCACTAGAACGGATTTAACGCCGTTTTCTAAAGCACTGTAAGCAGCCGCCAAACCGGCAAAGCCGCTGCCGATGATGACCACGTCATAGGTTTCGGACCATTCGTCCTTCTCTGCCGCGCGGATAGCCGGAGCTGCACTGCATGCCAGGCCGAACAGAGAACTTTTGATGAGACTTCTTCTTGAGATGAGGTGAGATTGCATGATTTCTCCTTTAAGTTCACTACATTCTCTTTGTCGAGTTTTATTTTCTCTCTTAGAGAGAATTTAACATCTGTAAACGAATATTAAAATTCTTTTACGGAAATTTTTATTGGATCAAACCCTGTATCGAGTTAATCAGGTCGGCCGTTTATAATTAATCGTTTCCTGACCATTAATTGAAATGTCTGAAGTTCCATCCCAAGAAAACCGACAATTCAGACTGGATCGAATTGTTGAAGTGCTCGAGCTGCTTTCTACTTCCAAAGAAGGCGTTTTGCTGATGGATATCGTGGCGGCGCTCGGCATTCCCACCTCAACTGCCTACAAACTGCTTGCAGAAATGCGAAGAGTCGGGATGATCGAAGCCACAAACGGCCGAGGCAGACAGCGTTTGACCAAACGCATGACCGAGCTCGGAACCATTGCAGACAGGAATGCCCAAAAATTTGCTTCCGTTGAAAAGTATTTCGATCAGCTGGCTGACGAATTAGCTGAGACGATTTATTTGGTTCAATTAAGAGGCCGACTCATCTCCCTTGTCGGTTTCTCCCAACCGATTGAAACAACTGGCCTACACCCGGGTTTTGCCTTTCCGATTCACGCTTCTGCGGCCGGAAAAATCCTTTGGGCATACCAAGATGAAGATCTTTTAGAAACAGAACTAAAGCGCTCTCACATCAAGTTCCAGGACAAAACCAAAGTGAATCCTGACGAGGTAAGAGTTGCTCTGAAGGATTCTCTCGAAAAAGGCTACGGCATTCACGATGAGGAATGGGATCAAGGCGTTCTTGCCATTGCGGTTCCCGTCTTCTTGGGCAGAAAAATGCCCGTGATGGCGGTAGGCATTGTTGCGGTCAAGGACCGAGTTCTTAAGAAGTACAGTATTGAAGAAATCGTAGAAAAATTAGAGAAGCTTAGAGACAAAATCTCTCCGATCTTAGAAGAGGCCTGATATGGATCTCGCTCAGATGGCGGGATGGTTTGCGGCAGGCGCTGCCATCATAGCCATGCTTCAGAAGTCTGACTTACGCTTAAAGCAGGGTTTAATCATCCACACAGTGCTTTACGGGATCCATTTTGCGTTGCTCGGACTCCCGACGGCAGTCATATCTTGTGTGATCGCGCTCGCCCGAATCTCGTTGTCGATCTATACGCGATCCCTGCTCTGCGCCGCCGTTCTCATCATCTTCAGCGTTGCGACAGCGTTGGCAGTTTCGCGTTCCACAGTAGAAATTCTTCCTTTGGCAGCAAGCGTCGTGCTGACGCTGTCGTTGTTTCGATTCGACGGAATCAAGTTACGACTCGGATTATTGGGGGGATCCGTTCTCTGGCTGATTCACAACATCTATGTCCAGAGTTGGGGCGGAATTTGCCTTGAGGCTTGTTTCTGCCTCTCAACGCTATGGGGGCTCTGGACCATGGTTCAAGAGCAAAACGAAAACTCAAAGAAAGAAGTTTGCCTTTGATCTTCAAACTTGGACATATAAGCGGCTCAGAAGAATTCTTTCGTTTTCAGGCTGATTTCAAAGCATGGAACAAAGACGAGAACAAACCAGGTTTTTTCTCAATTTTTTCGGTCGAAATGTCTTTGACTTCATAGCCGCCGTCTTTCAGCGCTTTTCTAAGAAGATTACCGCTGGGAATAAAGCTGCCTTCAACTGTCAGCGTTCCTTTTCTATGTGAAGCAGAAAGTTTAGCGTCCGGCAAAATTTTCATGACCAGAGACTTAACCTGAGACTCACACATAGAGCAATGCATTCCGTCCACAACAACTGTCGTTTTGTACATTTCGAGGCTCCTTGTACCATTTGTTGAGAATTATAATCACTTCGATTGAAGAAATAAATAATATTCGTTCTCATTAATTTCCAAGTTTGAGTTGAAAGAGTCTCAGAAAACCTTCAGGCCGGAATGCCGCCCTCGTTTTCAGTTACTTTTGGTTTGAAGGATTTTTTTTCGCTTCTTTTGGAAGCTCTTTAGCAGAAGGAGTTGGGTTTGGAGCCTGTTTTCCTTCATCCATTCTCAGTTGCTTTCTTTTTTCTTCGCCTTCATGTTTCAAACTTTGAGCGATTGCACTTAAAGTTTCGCCGACCGTCTTTGGTGCGGTTTCAATTTCTTTTGCTACCGCCGACTCCGACGGAGTGACGTAGTAAACCGCGAGGGCTATCCATCCGATCAAAGCTGCAATAAAAGCGACATTTCTAATTTTCATGTGATGTCCTCCTATAAAAGTGAACACCTTTCTTTTATACAGGGTTTCTACCGAGATTCGAAATTCTGAGTAGCTCATTTGTGAGTATTTGTTCTACTTTCATTTCACGGAATCAGTTCTTTTTTACTCAAATGTGAGACGTTCCGGGTATATTCAAAGAAAAACCGGATGTAGTAGAAAAGTCATGGATCACAAGCTGAATATAGAAGATTTGCAGGAGAGTCTTCAAACCTCATTCATTTGCAAGAAACACGATTCTTCAGAAAAATACCGCTCCAAGTTCCTAATCAATTCTGGTCAATTTTCAGCCGGAAACATTCAAAAAGTTATATGCGATATTCTTGACGAACTTCGCGGTTGCGAATCCTTTGATATCAGCGTTGCTTTTATCACGGACGGCGGAGTAAATCTACTCACCCAAACGCTCTTGGAACTCAAAGAAAAAGGTATAAAAGGTCGAATTCTCACCACCGACTACAACCTCTTTTCCGAACCTAGCGCATTAAAAGAACTTGCAAAATTCGAGAATATTGACGTTCGAATGTATCGCTGCAAAGAAGGATCAGGCTTTCACGTTAAGTCCTTCATTTTTAATCATTCTTCTCAATGTAACGTCATTATCGGTAGTTCGAACCTCACCCAGAACGCATTAACAACGAACCAAGAATGGAACGTCAAATTCGTATCCACGTTTGAAGGTGAGATGGTCTTCCTCATCAAAAAAGAGTTCGAAAAATTATGGAACGATCCTCTCTCCTTCCCCTTGGAAGAAGTCATCGAGGAATATGAACAAGAAAGAAAAACTCTAAAAGATTTACAACGCAAGGCAAAAGCCTACATTTCCTCTTTGCCTCAGAAGGTTGAGCTCAAGCCCAACAAAATGCAGGAATCTTTTATTAAGAAGTTAGACGAAATTTATCATTCCGGTCAAAACCGTGCTTTATTAATTTCTGCAACTGGAACGGGTAAAACTTACGCTGCTGCCTTCTCTGTTAAGCATTTAATGGAACAAAAAAGGCCTGAGCATCATAAGCGACCGATCAAAAAAGTCTTATTTGTCGTCCACCGTGAACAAATCGCCATTCAAGCTAAGAATAGTTTTGCAAGAGTCATAGGCTCTGAGCATGGGCAAACCTACGGCCTGCTCTCCGGGAATCATAAAGACAAGGAGTGTACGTTTCTCTTCTCTACCATCCAAACGCTTTCTCTAGACCGCATTCTTAAGGATTTTGCACCAGACGCCTTTGATTTCATCATCATTGACGAAGCCCACAGAAGCGGAGCCAATAGCTACGACAAAATCATGGCGCATTTCCAGCCGGAATTTTGGTTAGGAATGACTGCAACCCCGGAACGCACGGATGACAAAGACGTTTTTAAGATATTCAACCATCAAATCGCATACGAAATCCGCCTGAAGGATGCGTTGGATTACAACCTACTCTGCCCGTTCCATTATCACGGTATCAGCGATCTCAAAATTAATAATGAGGAACAAAAGGACTTCTCAAACTTTGCCTATCTGACTTCTGATGAACGTGTCAAACATGTCTTACAAAAAGCCGAAGAATTTAAATTCTCAGGAGAACGCGTCAAAGGTTTGATTTTTTGTTCCAGCGTTGATGAAGCAAAGGTATTATCAGAGAAATTAAACCAACACAACCTTCGTACCACTTATCTCACTGGGGATTCAAAACCTGAAGCACGCCTCGCCGCAGTTGATCGATTGGCCGGCGCTGACGGTCCCCAAGCGTTGGACTACATCCTAACCGTCGACATTTTCAATGAAGGCGTCGACATTCCTGAAATCAATCAAGTCATTTTTTTAAGACCGACACAAAGTCCGATCATTTTTACCCAACAGCTCGGACGAGGACTTCGCAAAGCTGCTGGCAAAGAGTACGTAGTGATTCTCGACTTCATTGCGAATTATGAGAAAAACTACTTGATTCCTGTAGCTCTGTCAGGAGACAACTCTTATGACAAAGACAGTATGCGCAAGCTTGTGATGCTCGGAACAAAAGTCATCCCGGGAGCCTCAACGGTTGAGTTTGAAAAAGTCGTCCGCGATCGTGTCCTTGAATCTATCGATAATGCCCGCACCAACACTGTTGAACTTTTGCGCACATCCTACCAAGCAATTAAGAACAAACTCGGGAGAATTCCGAACCTCGTTGATTTTTACCCGCACAACGGTATCGATGCTGTGAAGTTTTTTGAGAAAAAATGGGCACACTACGGTTCCTCTTACTATGGTTTCTTAGCAAAGTACGAAAAAGACTACACAGGCAAACTGTCTCCTCTGCAAGCCAAAATGCTCAGCTATCTTTCTGGACGATTCGGGAATGGTAAGAGAGTTGCGGAGGCATTGTTAATCGAGTCCATCATTAATAATAAAAACACCAATGCGGACTTCTTCAAGGAACAACTTCTTAAGCGCTTTGGCATCGATGCGTCCGACGACTTGTTGAAAAATATCGTTTTGAACTTGTCGAATCAGTTCAACTTAACAGGGGACCAAAAAGAGAGAAACAAAGACGTTGTATTTGTTGAACCAATCGGGACGGAAGATTTCCGAATCGCAGACGCCTTCAATCGAGCATTAAACGATGAAACCTCTTCTGATTTCATAGTGCAACTTAATGATCTTATTGCGTTTATTTACCAGAGATATGATCTTCGTTATTCCAAACGTTATCGCTGCATGGACTTAACGTTGAATGAGAAATACTCCTATGAGGACATTCCCCGCCTTCTGAATTGGTCTAAATACATCAGCGCGCAAATTATCGGCGGCTATAGATATGACGATGAAACGAATACGCTTCCGGTTCTGGTGAACTACAACAAGGAAGATGATGCCATTGCCTACGAAGACCACTTCGAAAATGAAGAATACTTAATCGCACTTTCGAAAACTAATCGAAAGGTTGACAGTAAAGATGCCGAAATCATCTTCAGAAAACAACCTGAGTATAAAAACACTAAAATTTTGCTTTTCGTGAGGAAGAACAAAAATGACTCGGAGACCAAGACTTTCTATTTCTTGGGAGAGATGAATGCTGCAGGAGACCCTGAACCCGTCGCTGTGCCGAAACGAGATGGCACGGGTGGAAAACTCTCGGCATTCAAAGTTCGCTATCGATTAGAGTCAAATGTTCGTCGGGACATCTACGAATACATTACAGAGAGCTAATGATGAAAACTATTGAAGTTGTTGCTGCCATTATTCATCACGATGGAAAGATCCTCGCTACACAGCGAGGATATGGTGACTTTAAGGACGGATGGGAGTTCCCGGGCGGAAAGATGGAAGCCGGAGAAACAGCCGAACATGCAATTGTTCGCGAAATCGAGGAAGAGCTCAATGTAGAAATTCGACCCGAAAAGTTTCTTCATACTGTTGAATACGACTATCCGAACTTCCACTTGACAATGCACTGCTTCATCTCGGTCATTACTAAAGGAACCATCGAGCTGATTGAGCACGAAGACGCAAAATGGTTAAAACCGGATGAGTTGGATTCCGTTGCTTGGCTTCCGGCTGACGTGGAAGTTGTCGAAAAGCTCAAAATCTATCTAAAAGAAAAAAACGAACTCTAAAGAGTTGGTATGGACTTATGCCAACGTCCGTTGGCAAAGCCACTGTCAGTGCTAAAGGACAAGGCAAACGTGAAAGCCTTGTCTTTTCTTCGCTCGGAATTACTTTTCAGCGAGCTTGTTGAGGTTCTCCTGAGCGGCGATCAAGTCAATGATGCCGAAGGCCAGTTTTTCTACTTTCGCATCTGGAGAATAATCCGTCGGAGCAATGTAAGAACAGCGGTTGTCCGCGAGGAGTTGATTGGCCTTCTCTTTCTTCCGGGCCGGATAAACAGCGATAGAAAATCCGCCTTCCGCCTTAACAAGCTTCATGCAAGGCACATCCGTGTCACCGTCACCGAAATACACCATTCTTCTGAAAGGTACGCGCCGTTCATCTTGTGGAATGTATTGATTTACTTTCTTGACGTCCGCTAAATCTAAAGAATCCTTGTTGATACGGAAAATATATTGCGTCTTAGTCGTGAAATTCACGATCTGCGCTGGCCAAATCGGCTTTCCATAAGCATCAAAAATGAAGGCTGATGCAAAAATTTTTCTGAATTCTTTTGCAATTGGTGTTCCTTCGATGATTTCCTTGAGTCCTGAGGAGATAATGAAGTGCTCCACTTTTAAGCCTTTGGCTTGGGCGTAGTCGTTAATTCTCTTGAACCAAGTTTCAACGCCGGGAAACAACTCCACGGTTTGCCCAAGCTTGATGAGATTTTCCTTACTAATGTTGAGAGCTCTGCTTTCCGTTTCCTTAATCATCAGATGCATATAGGCGGAAATCGGATCCATCTCGAACTTCCTTGCCTCTTCGTTGGATTTTCTCCAGAATTCTGTGCTGCTCTCGCCTAACTTGTCTAAGAATCCATATTCCTGCATGTTTCCGGGCGACAACGTCCCGTCAAAGTCATACATGAATGCAACAACTGGTTTACCGGATCTAGTAGTCATAACTGTTAGTGGACACAAAAGAGGAAAAGCTACCTGTGAAGTATAAAACTGACGTAATTCCGGGATAGTCCATCCGGCCTTCCCGTTACCAACTTTGCACAATATTGGTACCTCGAACAAGAAAAATGAATGCTAAAGGTCGCTATAAGGCTCCAAAGACAATCTTCCAAAATATATAGATCAAGAAGAAAAATCCTCCAATAAGTGCCGCTGTAAATACCACCATCAACAAAATCAGTCCTGCTATTAACGCAGCGAAAGGTATTGCTAAAGCGTAGTAAGCTGGCGCAGAAAGCAAAAGAACAAAGAAGTAAAAAATTTTACCGAGTAAAGAAGGTGCTTCCCTAACTACCCCAAAAGCCCAAATAATGGGATCTATAAGGAGGAGCTTAATCATATCGAAGCACTCAATTATCAGCGAGATAGGATTGTCACAACTGCTGGAGTCCTCGGAAGAATTCTCTTGTTTTCTGTTCAACAGCATTGAAGCTCCGAGAATTAACGCGGCGTCCCTCCAAAAGCCGCTTGAACCAGAATCTGAGCTCGTGCACATTTCGTCTTCCCCCTTTACTTATTTTATTTTTTCGGGAGAGAATGAACAAGGAAAATCTTTAGTCTTAAGGCCTTAAGTTACGCATCTTTGTTAGCCAAAGAACAGCAGGATAAAAGAGTTAACTAGCGATTTAGCGATGTCAAAAAAGAATAAAGCAAAACCTCAGCCTCCCGCCTTTGGGCCGGTCTGAGGTTTGAAATTCTTCAATCAAAGCGCCGCTTCAGATAGGAAAGCGTCAAACAGCTCCCCTCCCAGTACTGGCTACCGATTGCTTATTGAACAAAATAATGTCGGCTATTCTTCTGCGTACTGAAGAACTGTCGGGCTTTCAACATCAACGCCAAATTCCTTTGCTCTCTTCAAGATGGCACGGGCCAGTTCAGGCTTCAATTCTTCAGGGCAATATCTGAAATAAGCTTCTGCCGCTCTGACGTGTGCTGCGTCAGGCATCGGATACTCACGTCTTTCAGGTAATCCGTATACAGATGTTGGAAGTTCTTCTTTTTCTGCATAACTTAATCTGTCGCTCATGGTTCCTCCCATATCAAAGATGTTCCGAGTATAGGAGTTCGATAAATTGCCTCAGTATAATTTTGAGCATAAGTGGGCACACAAAAATACAGACCTCAACCATGTTTCCCTTGACATCCTTTTTGCTTTATACATTCGTAACGTCCATCACACCTGGACCCAACAACATCATGTCTATGTCTTTGGGGCTCAAGGTCGGATTCAAAAAAACGCTTTATTTCAATGCCGGTGTCCTCACCGGGTTTTGCATCATTACCCTTCTGTGCGCCTTCTTTTGCGCAAAGTTAAACGAATGGATTCCTGAAATCCGTTTACCCATGTTGGTGCTGGGAACGCTTTATCTCATCTGGCTTGCCGTAAAGATTTTGAGAAGTACATATGACACAAAAGCCGTTGAGCCGAAAAAAGGACAAGCGTATCTCTCTGGTTTGTTACTGCAGTTTGTAAACGTAAAAGTAATGGTGTCGGCCATCGTCTCCATCCAAATGTTTGTTCTTCCGTACTATCAAAGTACAGAAGCGCTTGCAGCGTTTGCGATCTTCATCGCGATCGCCGGAACAAGCTGTAATTTGGTTTGGTCTGGATTTGGATCTGTCGCTTCGAGATTATTTGCCAATCACACAAAGCTGATAAACACAATTTTGGCTATTTCGTTGGTTTTCTGCGCCGCCGGTTTTTGGTTCTAATCAACTTCATTCAGGCAAGCTCCCTCATTTGTTTAATTCGTCCTTTCTATATGACCCTACTTCCTTATTGTTATAAATTCAATAAATTATTCATTAGAGGTTAATTAGAAAAGGCATAATCCAGCCCGAAGAAATGAGAGAAATTAGCCGCCCGTTAAAAAATTTACTCTAATACGAGCAAAAATCGGCGCTAACTGTCATACAAAGAGATAAAGATACAGAGGGGAATTTTTAGTCTTCTTAAAACCGAACTTTGTGTAAAAACTGGCCACTTCCGGTGTTTTTGCATCCACTATCAAAGCCCGCACCCCAATATCCTCTCTAACTTTTAGTGCACTTCGAACAGCGTGACCTAAAAGAGCTGAGCCAACTTTATTACCTTGAAACCTTGATGAAACTGCGAGCCGAGCAATCTTTATTGCTGGTATGGGATAACGGGGAAGACGCCCCAGATCAGAAGGATTCAAGTCCTCAATGGAAAGTGCTGAAGAGCATAACGTGATGAACCCTAAAATTTCTTCTCTTCTTTCTGTGTTAACCAAAACGTGAGTTGTTGATTGACCAATTCTTTGATTTTGTGCTGCGTATTTTTTCAAAAAAACGTCAAGTTCCTCATTTCCGCAGGAAAACTGTTGTCTGTTATGAACGGCTGGTTCAAGTTTTTCAAAAACCAGCATTCAAAGCTCCGTTTTTCTCAATCTGCTCTGCAATTGTCATGGCCTCTTGAAGTCTCTTATTCGGAACAAAACCGTTGTCGAGTACAGAAAATAATTCCCTTACTTCTCTACCGGAAAGAACATAGCGATCATTTTTGCTTATGGTGTCTTTCGCAGCTGAGATAGCGGCTTTTCTTATAAAAGCAGATAAGGAAATTCCGTCTAAAGAAGCGGCCAATTGAAGAAAGGCTTTATCCTCCGAACTTAATCGGATGTCACATCTTTCAAGTGCAGTCGTTGTCATGTTCTACCACCTCATATTTTGTACGTGATTATACCGTACACAATAGAATTCCGTACTCCTCTTGGGTAAGCAAATCTATGAGGTCTTTCTCAGTGGCTCTAAAAATCAAAAAGTTAAACGTAACCACTTAGTGCCTCCAACCCCGACCTTTTATTATTAACGGTCCACAGGGCATTTTTTGTTCTCTTCAGGATATTCAATGTGTTATGCGTTCAAAAGACATGCTTTTTATAAAAGCGAATGGTTCGGAAAAATCCCGTAAATTCGGAAAATTCCTCCAAACTGAACTTTTTCTTGGTTTCCATCAAATCTGTCAGATACGTTTCCTCAAACTTCGGAGTTGTCGTACACCCGTTTATGACACTATAACTGTCATGAAAAAAAATAAAACAGCAGAAAAAAGAGGACGGGTTTTAGTCGTCCTCTCAATAATTAGTGAAACTGATCTTCGGCTTAATTTTGTTTCTGGGGAAGAATCTTCTTCATATTCCACAACGTGGCAAACGCCGGCGCCATATCGACGTCAATCAGCTTACGCTGGAGATTTAAGAGATCACGATACAGTTTGGTGTTTTCAGCACGCGGCTGGTAAGACTGATCGATCTGAAGAATCTTCGAGAGTTCAGGAATGATTTCCGGAACATCTTTAACGGCATAAGCAGCAAAGATGCAGTTCGTCACAACAGCGCCGCCCGCATTCTTATAACGAACAACTTCGGCGTCGAGCATGTCGGACTTGATTTGGTTCCAGAGCGAGCTTCGGCTTCCGCCTTCGGCAACCGTCAAACGTTGAAGGTCAACACCGGCAGAGCGGTAAAGATCGCAAATTTCCATGTAGTCAAAGCCGATGGATTCCAAAACCGAACGCCACATCACAGACTGATCGTCATCAAGCGTCAAACCCAGGAAGCAGCCGCACTTCTTATTGTTGATATCCTGACCGCCGGTAAGGTACGGAAGGAACAAAACACCGTTGGAGCCCACCGGAACCTGGGCGGCGCGATCATTCAGATCGTTGTAGTAAACCGCGTCATTGGCCTTGTGGCAGACATTGTCTTTAAACCAGCGCAGAGCTAAGCCCCCGGTACGAATCGTGCCCCAGTAGAAATAAGTGTCAGGAAGCGATCCGGAATTAAAGATAAGGTTGTTGCCCTTCTTACTTAACTCAGGAATGATGCCCTTAGTCGAAACGCAGAACATCGCGCAGGTACCAGCAACGTCAACGCCCTTGCCTGCTTCATAGTTTCCGCAGCCGATCATGGACTGCATGGTGTCCCCGGCGCCGGCACAAATCGGTGTGCCTTCGGGTAAACCTGTTTTTTCTGACATCGCTTTTGTTAGGCCGCCAATAATGTCCCAAGGTTTGAGAATACGCGGCATGTATTTTTCGTTGATGCCGAGAATTTCGAGCTGTTCTTTGGACCATTCTTTCTTCATAACGTTGTAGCCCAGACCCCAGCCGGACATAGCGCCCCAGTCGATAAAGGCATCTTTGCCTTTTAAGCCGGCTAAGTGAGAAAGAATGTACGGAGCGTTGTGCATGAACTTAACGCCCTGCTGCTGGAATTTGGTGTTGTTTTTCAGGAACCAGCGGGCAAACATTGCCGGGAACATCGTGCAGGCTTCCGGATTTCCGGTTTCTTTAACCCAGATGTCCAAGTTCATGTCATTGATGAAACGTACGTCATCATCGGTACGTGTATCGAGGTAATTAATATAAGGGGTGATCGCGTCGCCCTCTTCGTTCACACCGGCGATACCGCAGATAATGCCGTCGCCCATAACAGCTCGCACGTCTTTGGGATCGTAGCCGAGCGCTTTAATGTCATCGACACAGCGTTTGATGCATCGAACCGTAATGTCCAAAAACTCATCCAGGTCCATTTCGACCCAGCCGGCATGCGGATAACGAAGAATCGTGGGCAGACTCTGTGAAGTGATGCTCTTGAGATTCTCGTCATAGACAGATACCTTAACGCTCTGAGTTCCCGCATCAAAGCCTAAGTAAAGTTTGGACATTACAGACTCCTTCTTATTAATTTCGTTTTCTAAATAAGTCCGTCAGCGCGGCGGTCAATTCTTTCCAAAGCTTTCAGGCTCAGCGCGCCAGCGAAATCAAGATGACTCCTGTCATCATAGCAAGAACACCCGCCGTCTTTAAAGGCGTAACCTTTTCATGAAGGGCTTTTGCTCCGATAAATAAGGCAAGCATCATGGAAACCTCTCGGGTTGGTGCGACATATGCGAGCGGCGCGTAAAGCAAAGCGAACAAAACCAAGAGGTAAGCAGCCGGATGTGCAATACCGATGTAAAGTGCGTACTTCCAACGCTTTTTAATGTCTTCTTTAAAGCTTTTACGCCCCGATTCCTTGGAAAGAATCCCAGGGCCTAGAAGAAAGAGCCGAACCGCCATGCCGGGGACGTAATACATTAAAGGCGTCAATCCGATCAGCTGAATCGCAAATCCGTCCAAGCTCGAATACGAAGCAATAAACACGCCCGTCAACACACCCCAGAACAATCCTTCGGATAATGAACTCTTGAGCTGCTTGTCTTTACCCGGCATTGCGAGCAGCACAATACCCAACAGAACGCAGGCAATTCCGGCAAACCCCAGCGGTGCAAGCTTTTCTCCAAAAAGAAAAACCGCCACTAAAACCGTAAACGCGGGGCCCGTGCCTCTGGCGGTCGGATAAACAACGGAATAATCCGCCTTTCGATAACCAGTTTGGAGAACAATCGTATAAATGACATGAAGCACTGCGCTGAGAATAATCAGCAGCCAAAGTTCAAGCGGAAGAGACAAAAGCCTTTTGAAGTCCACTAAATACAGCAAAGGCATGTAAATCAAAAAGGCAAAGGTCTCGTAAAGCAGGACAAAAGACGGACCTCCTCCGCTCTTCTTAGAAACGAAGTTCCAAGAAGCATGCAGTACGGCCGCGAAGAGAACCAGCGCCAGTGCTATAGCATTCATTTGACGTATTCGATAGGATCTTTAACACCATTGGCTTCAAAAGCGGCTTTACGATCAATGCAGGTGCCGCATTCTCCGCAGGCCTTCTCGCCGCCGTCATAGCAAGACCAAGTCAGCTCATAAGGAACTTTTAACTCCAGGCCCTTAGCAACGACCTGTGCTTTGTTCCAGCGGTTCAGTGGCGCACGAAGTGAAACCAAACCGTAAGTTCCGATATTGATTGCCTGATCCATTGCATTATTAAAGCCTACAGAGCAGTCGGCATAAGCGTTGCCTGCTGCATCATCAGCATGGGCCCCGATCCAGATTTCGCATTTTTCTTCCGGGAACAAGGATTGAGCCAGTGCCGCTCCGGCTGAAAGCATTAAGCCGTTTCTAAAAGGAACGTACGTCGAAACCTTGCCCTCTCCGTTTTTAGAGATCTGTTCGGCATAACTTTCATGGACGGGCTTTTCCGTGCTAGTAGATAACAGGGAGCAGTTGCTGAAAGAAAAGATCTGAGTCAGGTTAAAAACAACGTGTCTGACACCGTAATAATCTGCGACCTTCTGAGCGCTATCTAACTCTTTGCAATGTCTCTGACCGTATTCAAAGGACAGAGTAACGACGTTTTCTTTGCCTAATTCATGGACGGCCATGGCAAGACAAGTCGTGCTGTCGACACCGCCGCTGCTGAGAACAATGGCTTTCACCGTTTTTCCTCGACTAACTATTAATGAGTGTTTGGTATTTTAATCAGCGGCTCTGCAAAATTCCCGCTGCCAAAACAACTCAGTCCGCCTCTGGGACGGACTGAATTGACCTCTTCTTAGTTTGAACTACTTGATTTTGAATTGGATTTCAGCGGGGAATCCTTTCACCAAGTCACCAGCCTTTACGCCTCTGAAAGCGTTTTCTTTATCGACACCGGCTTTGATCGCTTTTTCAATCAAAGCCTTATTATCAACTTCCGGTGTCTTGCACATTGCCGTGTTGACCTTAAAAGCCGCGTCCCCGGCAATCGCATTCACCGTAGCACCGCCCTTAAAGTCGGTAATGACGGCACATGGAAGCGCTTTTTCAAGTTCAAGAACTGCTCGGCTTCCGGCGTGAACGGCATTCGTGTTGCCGTAACTTCCGTTGGAATGGCCGCCGGGGCCGGTAATGAAAACTTCATAAGTTGCGGCAGAAACCGCTGATGCTGCAAAGGCGCAAACTAACGCTGCTAATAATTTATTCATGTCTGCCCCCTTATTTGTACAGCTCTTCAGTCGTGCGATTGCCTTTGGGAGAAACCAACGGCGGAACAACCTTTCCGTCGGAAGTATGGTATCCGGCAGCCATAAGTCCCATCAGAATCATTCGATAAACGCGTTTGCCTTCGTCCTGGCCGTTTCCGGGAATGCCCCATTCATACCAAGCATGTCCGCCGCCACCGCCTGCATTCGTACCAACGTTGAAGTTAACCGTCGGAACGCCAACCGCTGCAGGAACGTTGTCGTTGAGCGATGCCGCTCGCTCGTTCAGTTTTTCACGAATATCAATGCCGGCTGTGCGGGCAGACTGCCAGAATGCCTGCATAGCAGGATCGTCGTAATTCTTGCGTTTATGGGCGGGACGATCGCCGAACCAAACCAATTCCATCTTCACGGCTTTGGCGTCTCCGTCTTTCAGACCATATTTGGCGTTTTCCTGCTGGAGTGCCTTTGCGAAAGCAGGTTCAATCTTGCTGCGAATATCTTTCAGCGGTCCGGGTGTCGGACTTCTCATATCGACGAGAAGTGTGCACTCTTTGCTTCGTTCACCTTCCGACGCCGGTGTGCAGGAACCAACACCTACGGTGTAAGTCGTTCTTTCTGCTTTTTTATCCAGATCGTAGGGAGTTTTCAGATTGGAAATCATTTCAATGGCACGGTTCATAGCCATTAAAGCGGAAGGCTGGTTTGCGCCGACCTTCACTCCGGCAGGTTCCGAGTATTTAATTTCGAAACGGTAAGAACCCAAGTAGTTAACCGTTCCGGAACCGGGAGATGTACTGTCAGCGCCGAAGTTAGCAACGAAGTTCAGAGCATTGTTGCCTTTGCCGGTGTCTTGGTTATAACCGTAAAGCTGCTTCATGCCGCAAAGGTTCCCTTTGCCCTCTTCACCGGTCGTACCGCAAATCCAGATGTCATAAACCGGCTTGATCTTATATTTGTTGAGCATGTAAGCAGCTTGCATGACAGCTGCCGTGTTAATCATCGCGTCGTTATAACCAGGAACATAAATTCTCAGAGCGCCGCGACCCAAAGCGTCTTCATAGTCGTTATAACGCTGATAGGCTTTTTTGTAATTGGCGTCTTCAATAATCTTTCCGTCTTTATCGAAGTGGAGTTCATCTGGCAAAGCGGCAAGTTCTGCCTTTGTCTTAACCAATGCGTCAGAAGCTTTCTGAAGCTTAACCGGCACGAAGGGAGCTGAAGCCGGCGGCAGTTCCGCAGGATTCACTGTGTCAATGTGACCTTCTAAGAGGACCTTAGGAAACTGGCCTTTGTAAGACTGAGCATCTTTTTGCTGGGAATAAGTGCCGGGAATTCTGACGCAGGCGTTATATACAGGCAGACCGTCAACCTTCTGAAGTCCAGCACCCTTGATGATGCCGTCGGTACGCGTCATTACCTGCGCGGGAGAGAAGCCCCATTCTTCGGTGAAACGACGCATCAGTTCCTGCTGACGGCGCATTTCTGATCGGGACGGAGATGCAATTCGGACGATTTCCATTTGAATATTGAATCGCCACTTTTGTCCTTGAGGACTCGTGAGCTCTGCCAACATTTTCTGCATCGGAGCATCGGCGTTAATCATGTCAGCAGCTTTTTTTGCTTCAGTACTGACTGTCGGAGCCGCAGCTATAGCTGACAAGGAAACGGCCGACATGACGGTGAGTAAAGAGAGTGTTCGAATGCGCATATTTCTCCTCAGTTTGGTTTTTAGTTTTTCTTTCATTTTACCCCTCAGAGTTTTCCTGGTGTTCAATTTTTCTTTACTTTACTTGAGATTCTTGAGTTTTCTCTAAGTTTTGCTTTGCGTTTTTTCTTTCAGCGCAAACAGTATCCGCACATGAAGTTCTTGCCTTCCAGACAAGCCGCAAAAATAGACAAACCGCTTCTTTTGAATCGTTCTAATATTAATAAGTTATATCCGCAAAACTTTTTAGCGAATAAGGAGAAAGAAGTGAGCGATTGTTGTACTGATTCCTGCGGCTGCGGCAAAGTGATTAATGCGCCTGTTGTTACACCCGTTATTGGGTCCAAACGGGTTGAACCCGGAAAATACAAAGGATCTGCGGCGAAAGTTTTCTTCTCGCCGATCATTGACGCTGAGCACCTCATCAAACTCTATAACTTAGTGAACAGCGAAATTTACGGCAAAGTTGCGATCAAACTGCACACCGGTGAAAAACACGGTCCGAATATCCTTCCTCGTGATTTAGTCCAAGCCCTTCAGGCGACGATTCCAAACAGCAACATCGTCGAAACAAATACACTTTACGAAGGCGACCGCTACACAACGGAAAGCCACCAAGAGACCATCAAGGTTAATGGCTGGACGTTCTGCCCGGTCGACATCATGGACGAGGACGGTTCCGTCAACCTGCCTGTAACCGGCGGCTTCCATCTGAAAGAAGTTGCTATGGGAAAGAACATCGTCAACTACGATTCCATGCTGGTTCTGACTCACTTTAAGGGTCATGCTATGGGTGGTTTCGGAGGCTCGATGAAGAATATCGCCATTGGCTGCGCTTCCGGCCAGGTTGGTAAACGCCAGGTCCATGGCATCGAAGGCGAACCTCCTGCCGATTGGAATGCATGGCCGGCCAAGGAAAAGCTAATGGAATTGATGGCTGACTCGGCTAAAGCCACGATTGACCATTTCGGCAAGAGAATTACTTACATTAACGTCATGCGCAACATGTCTGTTGACTGCGACTGCGCTGGCCTTTCCGCTGCTAAACCGACGATTGCCGATATCGGTATTTTGGCTTCTACCGACCTCCTCGCTATTGATCAGGCTTGTGTCGACTTGGTTTACTCTCACCATAGAGACAATCATGATCTAGTTGAAAGAATGGAATCCCGTCACGGCCTGCGCCAGCTGACCGCAATGGCAGAGCATAAGATGGGCAACACCCAGTACGAATTGATCGAAATCGACTAATTTCCTTCAATGCAGTATGAGGGCTCCGATCTACGGAGCCTTCGTCGTCTCAGGCGGAAAATGACAATCGGTACTTGGTGTGTTTTTTCTCAATGGTTTGTGAAAACCATTTGGATGCATCGCCCCAGGATTTATAGCTAGCCCCCGAAATTTAAGACCGTGATCAGTTAAGATAAAGAAAATTAATCCTGAAGGACTAATTAAGGCTTTAACGGAAGAATATTAAGAATGCTTGCACCGGTTCGTATGATTGTGACTTACCCTCTTTACATGGCAATGGAAAGGGCTATTTTTCATTCTCAGACTTTTGAGAAAACCTGGTCAGGCCTTCGTCCGAAACTTGAAAAAGGCGTTGAACTCATCGCGCAGGAAGTTCACCCTCAGGGCCGCAACTTCATCCGCCGTTATGTCTATCAGGAACCCGCGACCCGCAGAATTTGTTCCGAATGCTTCGAAGAGATGTTCAATAATGAAGTCATGTCTCTTCTCGGCTTAGTCAAGAATGTCCGTAAAGACATTCGCGGCCGCCAAAAGCAAATCCTCGAATGGGAAAAAGATTTAATCGCGGCTCCGAAAAAGACCTGGAACATTCTTAACAGTACACAAAGCAATTTAAAGGACAAGATCAGCCGCTACAAAAGCAAGATCGAATACGACGAAAAACAAATCGTTGTGCTTTTGGATAAAGCGCTGGATTCTTTGAAGGCACGCGGCGTTCGCATCGATCGCGAGCAGCTGGAAAGCCTGATTGAATCGGCCGAAGGCGAGGACCTTGCGGCCATTCTTTCTGTAGCTGACTGCGTGGGTCAGGTGTTAAAGCGTTTGGAGTCTCAGCTTGCTGAGTCGAACCCGACTCCGGAACTCTCTAAAACTTACGCAGGTTTTTACATGATGTGCAACCGCCTCTATTTAGAAGCGGTAAATCGAGCTTTGTATCAAATCGGCAAGGTTTACATGAAGCGCGTTGCAGGAATCGAAAAAGAAGCCTTTAAGCAAATCAACACAGCAGAAGAAAAACTCACTTCTCCTAATCTTTCTGAAGCTGCGCGCGCCACGCTTAAAAACAACGTCAAGATCAACCATGAGATTCTTGAAGTCGTTAAGTTCTACACACGTCATTTAAACAAGCGCACAAAAGAACTCTTAGAGATCCGTGAAAAAGCCGCTTTGAATTTCGAAATTTCTTTGAATACCTTCATGACGATGAAGATCGGCGCAGATTTAGCCGACTGCATCTCGAATGCAGAAAAAGATATCTCCAAGATCTTTGCTTTCGAGCCGCCTGCTCTTTCCGCCCTTTATGATGTCGGATTCAAAGAACAGTTCAGAGCTGTTACAAGACAAATCCGGAACGAGTAATAAGAAAACCGGAGCCTAAACGGAATCCGGTTTTTACTTTTGGAGGCCCTTCAGGAATTTCTTCGAAGAGCTTTAATTTTGATTAGCCTAACTGGATCTTCTTCCACACATGACGGATGGAAGGAACGGCAGGCGTCTTGCTTCGATCGTCGTAAGAAGTATGGAGCAGCTGATGAGCTTTGTGAGAATTCGGCTCTCCCAAGAACTCGTCATAAAGCTCTTTGACCATCGGATTGTTGTGAGACTGACGAACCGGACTGTTTTCGTCGGCGCGTTCCAGAACTTCGAAGCGCTTCGAAGTAGCGTTCAAATAGTTTCCTCTGAAACGAATCGTGCCGCCGCCGTTGACGCATCCGCCCGGACAAGTCATCACTTCGATAAAGTTATAGTCGCAGGTTCCCGCGGCCACTTCATCACAAATCTTGTTGGCGTTGGCTAGACCGTAAACGACTGCGATTTTCAGCTTCACGCCGCCTTCGTCCATATCCGCTTCTTTATAAACATGCGGGTGGTTGGAGGGCTTAAAGGGAACGTTGTTCACCTCTTTTCCGGTGAGGACATGGTAAAGCGTTCTTGAAGCCGCTTCTGCCACACCGCCGCTCTTCCCGAAAATCACACCGGCGCCCGAACCTCGGCTCATAAAGGGTGTATCAAATTCACCGTCTTCGATCTCTTTCAGATCTATCCCACGGCTCTTAAAGAGTCTTGCCAATTCGCGGACGGTTAAAACCAGATCCGTGTCCGGCACGCCGTCTTTGGCCAACTGTGGGCGTCCTGCCTCGATCTTCTTTGCTGTGCACGGCATGATGGAAATCACACGGATCTTTGAAGGCTCGGCGCCGATTTTTTCCGGCAGCCACGTCTTGGCAAGAGAACTGAGCACAGCCTGCGGAGAGCGAGTGGTGGAAAGATGGTCCAGCATTTCAGGACGATGCTGTTCAACAAAACTAACCCAGCCGGGGCAGCAGGAAGTAAACATCGGCATCACTGAGTGCTTATCTTTGATTCGATTAAGCAGCTCGGTACCTTCTTCCATGATCACAACATCAGCTGAGAAGTTGGTATCAAGAACATAGTTGGCACCCATCATCTTCAGCCCGGCAATGATGCGTTTTTCAACATTAGTTCCGGAAAGCGTTCCGAATGCATCGCCCAATGTTGCGCGGACAGAGGGCGCAAACTGAACTACGGAAATAACACTTTCGTCTTCAAGAATTTCGCGGGCCTTATCCACATTATCCGTTGACATTAAAGCCCCCGTAGGACAGACCATAATGCACTGTCCGCAGCGAACACATTTAGTGGAATCCACCCAATCTTTGGTGCCGTTCAGGCATACACCGGCTTTCGTTCCGATTTCATCAATACGAAGCGCTCCGATGCCTTGGATCTTATTGCACACCTCCACACAGCGCATACAGCGGACGCACTTATTAACATCGAGCTCGATCGCCGGATCGGTATGGTCAACCTTTCGTTCAGCAATAAATTTGCCCGTGAAAGGCGCCTTCTGGACTCCTAAGTTGCGAGCCAGCTGAAGAAGTTCACAATTACCGTAACGACCGCAGGTCACACAATCCATGTCGTGGTCTGCGAAGATCAAAGCCACCTGAGTTCGCTGCATTTTTTTGACCTGAGAGGAAATGGTGTCAACTTCCATTCCGTCTTCCAAAGGTGTCTTGCAGCTGGTGAGCGTAAGTTCCTGACCGTCGGCCCTTTTTACACGGACGATACAAACTGCACACGTCCCCGGTGTGTGACAGAGCGGCTTAAAAGCACAAAGCGTCGGGATAAAGAACCCCATTTGTCTGGCCGCTTCTAAAATTGTAATTTCTTGATCAAAATCAAAAGGTTTGTTGTTGATATAGGCTCTCATTTCTATTCTCCTTTTTCTTATTGAGCCTTTTGGTTAAAACCGGGAATCGGCAGCTGGGTAACAACGCCGAAGAGCCGGTAGCAGCGCATGCATCGTTCCGCTTCTTTCTTAGCTTCTTCCGGAGTTAATCCGAGTTCGACTTCTTCAAAGTTATGGGCGCGAATTTCAGGCGCCAGTTCTGGCATCTGCTGACGATCCTGATGAATGGTCGGAAGAACGGGTTCAGTCTCCTCAAGAAGATTGCATTTCTTAATCATCTGAGTCATGCGTGATCGCGGTTCAAAACCGACGGAACCTCGGGTTAGATATTCATGAATAGATTCGGCAGCTGTTTGACCCTGAGCCATACCTCCGATCAGCGTGGTCGGTCCGGTGGCACAGTCTCCGCCCGCAAATACGCCGGGACGGCTTGTAGCCAATGATTCCGTCACGGAAATGTTGCCGCGCTTATCAAACAGAATATTGTCTTTCTGTTCAAAAATACTTTGATCAATTCGCTGTCCGATAGCACTGATGACATTGGAGCAAGGAATGACAAATTCCGTACCCGGAATCTCGATAAGCTTTCTTCTGCCGTTGGCTTCAGGCGCGCCTTCGCGAAGTTTGATGCAGCGAAGTCCGGTAACTTTACCGTTTTCGAGCACCAGTTCTTTTTGAGCTGTCAGGAAATGGAATTCGATGCCCTCTTCTTTAGCCGCCTTGATTTCCAAAGGATCTGCCGGAGCTTGAGCTTCAGTTCTTCGATATATGACATGAACTTTGCCGTCGGTCATACGCACAGCAGAGCGAGAACAGTCCATTGCAACATTGCCGCCGCCGACAACCACAAAGTCTCCGGAGAAGGAAGGAGCCTCACCTTCTACGACGCCGCGTTCAACCTGAAGAAGAAAATCCAAGCCGTTGTAATAGCCTTCAATTTGTTCATTGTCCTCGGGGAATCCAAGTTTCATACCCTTGGCACAGCCGACCCCTATAAACACAGCATTAAATCCCTCGTTAAAAAGGTCATCCAATGTGAAGTCTTTCCCTAAACGCCTGCCGTAATGAAATTTACCGCCCAGCTGCTCAATCGTATTGGCTTCAGCCAATAGAATATCTTTCGGCAGACGATACTGAGGAATACCGACTAAAGCCATCCCCCCGGCCTTTCGCTGTGCCTCAAACACTTCAACTTTGTAGCCTTTCAGCAGCAAATGATATGCGCATGTGAGTCCGGAGGGACCGGCGCCGATAATTGCGATTCTGGGAGAGAATTCGCTCGGTTCTGCAGCGGCACCTTCGAACATTTTGTCAACGGTGTACCCCAATGAGTCAGCGCAATAACGCTTCAGATTCTTGATGTCGACAGCTCCCTCCAGACGATTTCGTCTGCAAGCCTTTTCGCAAAGACGGACGCAGACTCGTCCGCAGGAGCCGACTAACGGGTAGTGACGAAGAACTACACCCGTGGCGTAATCCGTACGTCCTGCCTTTATGTAATCAATATAACGAGGCACGTTGACGTGCGCCGGGCAGGCTTCAATGCAGGGAGCCGTCATTACTTCATAGCCGCCCCATGGCATATCAGGAAGCGGAACGAGTTTTAGATCTCCGGGAAAAGCTTTGATCGCTTCAATTAAAGCTACCGGCGAAGTCTGACCCACCCCACAGAAACTCGTATTTCTCATCATGCGGGCGATATCGAGAAGATTTTCCCAATTAATCGGGTCTCCTCTCAATGCTTTTTCCAGCGCCTGAGAAATGATGATTGAGCCGCTTCGGCAAGGAGTACATTTACCGCAGGAATTGTCTTTTACCGTTGAATAATATTTATTCATGGCAAAAAGCAGGTTTGCATGCGGGTGGAAAACTAAGAATCCCCGATGCGAGATAAATGTCATAACGGGGTTGCCGTTATTGAACTGCAGAAGATTTTTAAGATCCAGACCCTCAGGTTCTTTGTAATCAGCAGTGCCGCGGTTGTCATAGACGACACCGTCCCACACGCCATAATGAAGCCGCATATTCTTTTCCTTGTTTTGAGAGCAATTGTTTTATCGTAATGAATTCCATTTTAGGCGAGCCACGCCCTCATTTTTACATTTCAACATTTTTTACATGTTGTGAGCTGTCGAAGTTCCTCCTTCGTCCATTTCTTATTTATTGACTACGAATAGATGTACTACTTTGAGAAGATCACTGCAAAGATTTTCAGAATTGATCATTAGAATCTATTTGAAGTGAGGAGTTTTATGAAAGTCGGATTAGCACTTGGAAGCGGTTCAGCCCGCGGTTTTTCCCACATTGGCATTATTGATTGTTTGCTGGACCAAGGAATTGTTCCAGATGTTGTTGCAGGTACATCAATCGGAGCGATAGTGGGCGCCTGTTATGTCAGCGGACATTTAGAACGACTGCGTAAACAAGCCCTTGCTATTAACCGCTTAAATTGGACGACGTTTTTTAATCCGAGCTTTTCTATTGACGGGTGGATCAATTTGCATCAAATGCAGATGTTCCTCGTAAAGAGCGGCGTAGAACGGAAACAAAAATGCATTGAAGATTTAAAAACCCCTTTTGGAACCGTGACCTGTGATCTTATGAGCGGCAAAGAAATCTGGATTACAAAAGGTCCGGTTTTTGACTCCGTTTGGCCTTCAATGGCCATGCCGGGCGTCTTTCCGCCTGTTGAGGGACCTGAAGGCCGGTGGTATATCGACGGCGGCATCGTTAACCCAGTTCCTGTCTCTTTATGCCGGGCTCTGGGAGCCGATGTTGTGATCGCGGTAAACCTTAATAACGACCTCCTGAGGCGGGTTGAAATTGAAAAACAGTCAAAAGGCTCCAACAGAAAAAAAACGAGCGAAGTCGCAAAAATTTTTGCCAAGGCCAAAAATCTGATTCCGTCGATCAAAAAGGAGGCTGAGTCCGATAAACCTAAACCTCCGGATTTCTTTGAGACGATTTCCCGCTCTATTAATATTGCTCAGGACCGTATTACTAAAACCCGTCTCGCCGGTGATCCTCCCGAGATCATCCTTTGTCCGAAAGTCACCGACATAGGCTTATTAGAAACTTACCGTGCCGAAGAGGCTATTCGAGCCGGGTATAAATGCTGCGAAGCAAATATCGCTGCAATCAAAGACGCTATCGGTCACTAAAACGATACGTCTTAAGCCTTTTTGATATTGGCGGCGAGGTAAAGCATACCCACCAAAACCGAGCCGCCGATAATATTTCCTATCGTCACCGGAACCAGATTGCCCGCAACAAATGAATAAAAATCAGCTTTAAGTGCCGCAGCCTTCCCAGCTTCCGCTAACGCGATGTAGCGAGGATCGGTTCCTGTCAGGATTCCGAGCGGGATAAAGAACATATTGGCAATGCAGTGCTCCATGCCTAAAGCAACGAAAGCCATCGTCGGGAACCAAAGGGCTGCGATCTTACCGATCGTTTCCGTTGAGGCGGCTGCAGCAAATACAGCTAAGCAAACCAGCCAGTTGCACCCGATTCCGCGAAGAAGCGCCTCTGTAAAACCTAACGAACATTTGGCATTGGCTAAATTCACGACAGCGGCTGCCCAAGGCATCGTCCCGCCGGCACTCTCAAAAATCAGTCCTGAAAGATAAGCGATGAAGAAAGCAACAAAAAGCGCACCGGCAAAATTACCGATCCAGGAAGTCGCCAACGTAAAGGCGGTCTGGCCGAAAGTAATCTTTTGCTTAGCTTGGGCGGTGGTCAGCGTCATACAGCTGCCGGTAAACAAATCAGCACCGCAAAGAACAACCAGCATAAGCCCAAGCGGGAACACTGCTCCGAAAATCAGCTTTGACATTCCACCCCACTGCTCCCAAGGAAGCGCGAGTCCGATACGAATTGCGAGAAAACCGCCGATCGCAATATACATACCGGCGAGAAGTGTGTTCGCGGCACGGGCAATCCAGCATTGATTGGCTTTGGAGAGACCCATGCTCACAGTGGCATTCAGGATTTCTTGTGAAGTAAGTGTAGCCATAATCTATGGAAAAAAGAGGTCGGAAATTGAGCGAAATTCTAAGTGAAAATTTTCGCCTTTTTGAAAAAGCCGAATGACTAAAAAGAGACCTTTAGTCGGTGCTTTCCTCTAAATTCCCGTACACTTATATCAAGTATGTTTCATTAAGAAAATAATTATGAAAAAAATTCAATTGGCTGCCTTCATTGCTGCTGCCGGCCTGATGCTCGGATCAGCTTACGCGGCTGGTCTCGACGCACCGGTTCCCCCTTCTTTCAACGATGCTCCCGACAATATTCAAAGACCGTCCAAGAGCGGTGAAACGATTGAGGAAAAAGTCACTGATTTAAACCAGAAAAACCCGGATATTGTTAATTCCAAAGCCGGTAAGAAAGACACCAAGGCTGAGGAAGCTCAATCTAAGAAAGACTTAAAAGCTGCTCAAAAGCGTTCTAAAGATCCTTCCTTGTGGCCAAAGACTAAAATTGAAGAGACCGTTGACAATCACAATCAGGTCACTGAAGTGAAAGTCACTCCAATGTCCACTCAGGTTCCTTATGTCATGACGCGTGAGGCTCCGAGCAATAAAACCGGCGGAAGCGGTCCCGGTACAGGAAGCGACAATACGATGAGCATTCCAAAATTCATTAATTTCGGCTTCTAAGCAGAGGATCAAAGCACAAAATGGCAGTATTTACTGAGGTTTCTAATACCCAGCTCGATGAGCTTTTGTCTCATTACGACATCGGTCAGGCTCGTTCCCTAAAAGGTATAGCCAGCGGTATTGAAAACAGTAATTTTTACTTGGACACCGACAAAGGTAAGTACGTCCTTACCATTTTCGAACGTCTGAACAAAGATCAGCTTCCGTACTATCTTGAACTGACGAGTCATCTCGGTAAAAAATGCCTTGCAGTAAGTTATCCCATTCCGCGCAAAGATGGCGGCTTGCTTTCCGAAATCAACGGCAAGCCATGCTCCATTGCTCCCTGCCTCAGCGGAACTTACGTAGAAAAACCTTCTGCCAAGGCTTGCCGTGAAATGGGAGAGATGCTGGCCAAGATGCATAACGCCGTTGAGGACTTTCCGCTTTCGCAGGAAAACACCAAAGGCTCGGCATTTTGGCTCTCCTCCATGCCGCTGCTTAAACCTTACATTCCCGATCGTCTGTACCAGATGCTCGAAGAAGAAGTCACGCGTCAGCTGGAGCTTCAAAAATCCCCGGAATATCAAGCCCTTCCGGCCGGTGCCGTCCACGCCGACTTGTTCCGCAATAATGCTTTGATCAACAAGAACGGCGATGACGAATCTTTGGCAGGCGTCATTGACTTTTATTTTGCGTGCAACGCACCGTTTCTCTATGACCTCGCTGTCACGTTAAATGACTGGACGATTGACTTAGAGACCGGAGAATTCGAACCCGAACGCGCTCAAGCCATGCTTGAGGGTTACAACAGCGTTCGTCCTTTAACCGAAGAAGATCACAAGCTCTGGCAGGATATCCTGTCTGCGGCAGCTCTTCGGTTTTGGGTTTCCCGACTTTACGATTACTATATGCCGAGACCTGCGTCGCTTCTCACCCCGCATGATCCGGCGCATTTCGAACGTATTCTTAAACTTCGCCGCGAATCCGCGCCTGAAGATTTACCTTGGATCTAAAACTTACCTTTTATGGAAAATTATCACCTTCCTTTTAAAACGGGAATGGACTGGCTGCGAGGCGCATGTGTTGTTGTCAAACGTGCGCCCGCAACTGTTTTCGGCATTCTCGGCTGTTACGTTCTGGCTTTATTCATCGCCAACCTGCCGTCTGAACTTCTCGGCTTGTCCTGGCTCGGCGCGATCCTGAGCTCTCTGGTGACACCTTTCGGAGCCTTGGCTTTTGCCGCCTGCGGCAGAGAGCTGGCCAGAGGCTCCCGTCCGACACTCTTCTCCTGCTTCGGTGAAGGCTGGAACGACATGGAGACACGCAACAAGCTGATTTTATTGGGCCTGATTTACGGACTTTGCGTCATCGTTATCGGCTTGATCGTCAGCTTGCTCACTTCCGGAGACATCGCTCAATGGAAAAATGTCCAAGGCCAGATTGATCCGCAGAGCGTGCTCAGCCATATTCCTTGGCTGGGCTTCATCGTAGGCGCCGTCCTCTACGCCATGCTGCTGGGCATCACATGCTTCTCTCCGATGCTGATTGCCTGGAAAAAACAACCCATCGGCAAAGCTTTCTTCTTTAGCCTCGTGGTTTGTTTCAGAAACATCGGTGCGATTGTCTGCCTCGGCCTGCTGCTCTTCCTGCTGGCTTCCGGCGGCGCAGTTGCCTTCGGCGCTTTAGGCGATTTAGGCCAGATCTTGGTCATCTTGTGGGCACTTTTTGTCACAGGACTTTCCTACAGCGCTCTTTATCCGATGTGGCGTTCGATATTCGAGTCTGAAGTTCCGCCGCTTCGTTAATGATTCGTTGCACATTCCCAGGCCTGCATCTGCAGGCCCTTTTGCTTCTCGATTAAGCTATCGAAAACAAGAAATCTTTTGGAGTTGAAATGCGTAACTTAATTCTTTGTCTTGCTCTCGGCGCTGTCGCCTCTTCCGCTTTTGCGCTGACTAATGAAGATTTGGCTGCCAATACTTGGATGCCGCTCGAAGAACAAACTGAGTCTTCCTGCGAACTTCCGGCCATGATTGATTTTCATAAAGACGGTACGCTTTCCTCCGAGCCCGGATGCAACAACATGTCCGGCCGCTACAAAATCGGTGAAGACGGAAAGATTGATTTCTCCGAAATGGCCATGACCCAGAGAATGTGCGCTAAGGAGTACATGGACCAGGAAATGCGTTTCACCACCATGCTGAATGCAACACACTACATCAAGAAAGATGACAAGCAGCTGATCCTTCTTGACGGAGACAAGAAAGAAGTCGGTCGTCTGGTTCCCGAAAAAGCCAAAGCCTGCAACTAATTCATGACCAGGCGCTTTGAGCGCTGTCAACTAAAAACGCTCGGTTGTCCGAGCGTTTTTTGTTAGTGGCTAACTAGCATACTATCCGAATTTTACGATCCTTGTAGAAGCAGCTTGGTTACTATTTAAACCTTGGATCGTTCGGATTACGCTAGAAGGGTTTAAAGAGCCGAATTTTCTTTTATTATTTTTTGCACTCCCTTTCATACCAACTCTCGATGTTTGCAGGCATTTGAGGTTCTTTGAAACCAGGAGTCTTTCTCCATTCAGCAAAATCCTTCTCAATGGAATTGCATTTTTCTTTTATGAAAGTGTCTCTCTGAGGTAAGTCCAAGAGCGCCAATGCTTTTTCTTTAGTATCAAATTCGGGGACTTGGTAGTTAGTTACTCCGTGTTTAACCAAGATATCCTTCAAAAGCAATCTTGCTTTTTGTGCAGAGTCATTAGCGCGCGCAAATCCGGCAAAAGTTTCATCAGGATTATGCATATAAGCAGCACGAGCTAACGAATTCCAATACCAATAAGATGATCGGATTTCTGCCAGTACAGGTTTCATTTCCTCTTGAGAAGCTCCGACTTCCCAAGCTTTCTTTGCTTCGAGGTGTGCAGCGGCCAAGTTATTCATTGAATTAACTCGAAGTGTCTCGGCTCTTTGTTTTCTTTCTTTTACAATAGCGGCCATAGTCTCGGCTTTTGTGCCATGGCACTGCCCACAGGTTGACTGCACATTGTTCAGAGGATTTCCGATCTTGTGATCAGTTAGTTTTATTCCTTTTTCCGTTACCTTTGGCATATGGCAACTTGTACATTGAACGCCGTTTTTGCCATGAACACCGGTTTTAAAAACCTCGAAATCAGGATGGATACTCCAAATGATAGGTGTCTTAGACAAAGGATGGATCAAGTCAACATGAGGCTTATTATTTTCAAAATTCTTTCCGTCATTTAGATAAGCTTCTTGAGACGCCAAATCAAGTCCGTTTTTCCAAGCAGTAAACGAGTTAATTACTTTTGCATTGGGATTATCCGGAAGTGCTTCCGTGTCCGTTTTCGTGTAGCCCTCGTAATGGCACTGAGCGCAAATTAAAGAAAAGCGGTCATTACCGGCTTTCTCAAAGACCGGTTTGCCTGCTTTCACAAGCATTTTATTTAACCACGTAGGCTGCACTCTGAGCTGCATTGTCTTCGGGTCATGGCAGTTTATACAACCGACAGGATGAAAACCATCTTTTCCATATTTGGACCATTTGCTTGATAAAAGAACCTTTTCTCCGTCTTTATCTTGAATCGCTGCTGAAAGCGTGCTGTGACAAACTAAACAACGAGCGCTTGTGTTGTCATTTTTGCCACCAGACGGGATTCCAGAATCCTGCATCGTTGCAAAATCTAAATACGAATAGTAGTGGCCTCTAAGTTTGAGGAGGCGCGGACCTGCAGGCCCACCTGTTCCGGCCCTTAGAATAGCCAAGGCTGGATAAGCTTCGATCATATCGCCCGTTACGGTATCTGCCTTCGAGGCCGTCCATCTCTCGTATTGAAAAGGATACTTATCTTTAAAGTTACTGCTGTCCGCGCTTGCTAAATCAGCATCCTGTGCTGAAACAGTAGTAATTGCTGCTCCTAATGCTGCACACAACAAAAAAGAGGTAATGGGTTTCATATTCTGCTCCTTGGGTAAAGAGAATTTCATTCTGCGTTCTTTTTTTATTACAATTTGACGATATAACAACTAGGTTCTGTCATATGAACAAATTAAATTCTCTTTGTTCAAAAGCAAATAATTTAACTGCCTGGAAGCTTCTTTTAAAATTGAAACAGAGCTCTCTTAAAGAAGCTTCTGAATACTTTGGACTGGATAACGCTCAGAGTTCAAGAATCATTTCAAGCTTAGAAAAAGAACTGGATTATGAACTTCTTGATCGGAGTCATAAACCTTATCGGCTAAATGAAAATTTCAGAATTTTGGAAAAAAATTTAGCTTTAATGGTTGAAGCTCATGAAAAAATTTTAAAAATCACTCAAAAAGAAGAAGCTCAAACGCAATGGCTAACATTTTCTTTACCAGCCAACATGGGAAGGATTTCAATTCTCAACTCTCTCTTATCCCTAGAAAAAGAAATCGTCGATCTGCGCTTCATGATTTTTACCGATAAAACTATAGAAGACCTAGAGGACGGAAAGGTCGACATAGCAATCCTCCCCTATAAACCCGAGAAAGAAAGCGTTTACGCCAGACCTTTGAAAAGAAATTGGTCATTTCTCACCGCCACTCCCGTTTATTTAAAAAAACATGGCATTCCAAAAACAGTCAAGGAGTTGTCAAGACATCGCCTTTTACTGCGGCCACCCTTGAGACCACAAGAACGCACCCATCTTGAACTGAAGAAAGGACGCACCGAGGCCGTTCTAGATATTGCAAGCTCCGCTTTTTTCGCTGATGCAATATCTTGCCGGGAATTAATGCTGGATAACTTTGGAATTGCCGTGGACTTAGATGGCGCATTTATTACCCGAGAGTTGAGTGATGGCCTTGCAGTTCCTGTGCTCCCAGGCTGGCACCGGGATGTGTGGGATAACCATATTTGTTGCAGCAAAAACGATTCTGAAAATCCTGTCATCCGCTTAGTTATGAAGCGTGTCGAACAAAACTTCTACAAATCCTTCACAGAAAATTGGAAATTTTGGTATAAACAGTTCAAGTTAGAAAATCCGGAAATTTACTAAGAAAAATTAAGTAGTTAAGGTCAGAGAAGGTTTTTAGTATCCAAAGATGAGAAAGAAAATTCTCAGTATTCAAGCGAAAAATTTCTCTCTTATGACTCACCGATCCTGATGCGCAGATTCCTATCCTTTTAATGAGCTGCTTCCCAGTTGTCTCCGACCCCGACTTCAGCGATCAGAGGAACATGGAGCTCTGTGACTGAATCCATGATCTTCGGAAGATTTTCTTTGACCAGATCAACTTCGTCTTCCGGCACTTCCATGATCAGTTCGTCATGAATCTGAAGAATCAATTTACTCTTGAGGCCTTTTTCTTCGATCCACTTTTGGACTGCAATCATCGAGAGCTTGATCAAGTCTGCAGCTGTGCCCTGCATCGGCGCGTTAATCGCAGCTCTTTCTGCCGCGGCGCGACGAGCACCGCCCGCATGGATCTCCGGGAGCCACAGCCTTCTGCCGAAGGTTGTTTCGACGTAACCCTGGCGATCGGCTAAAGCTCTTGTCCTTTCCATGTAGTCATGAACGCCCGGAAAACGAGCAAAGAATTTGTTGATGTAATTCTTAGCCTCGTCTCTTCCGATGCCGAGGTTCTTTGCCAAACCGAACGGACTCATGCCGTACATCAAACCGAAGTTAATCACTTTGGCAATACGGCGGTCATTCGGTGTGACCTTGTCCCTTTCCTTTCCGAATACTTCCGCCGCTGTCGCACGGTGAATGTCCTCATTGTTCTTAAAGGCCTCAACCAAGCGCTTATCGGCTGACAAATGCGCCATGATGCGCAGTTCGATCTGAGAATAGTCAGCGCTGATCAATTTACAGCCGGATGCCGCGATGAATGCTTCGCGAACTTTGCGGCCTTCTTCGGTTCGAATCGGAATATTCTGAAGATTCGGATTGGTAGAAGACAGACGGCCCGTGACCGCGACGGCTTGTTCGAACGTCGTATGAACTCTTCCATCCTTAGGATCAACCATCTTCGGAAGTTTTTCCGTGTAAGTCGTCACGAGTTTTGTGATAGTACGGTACTCTAGAGCGATCTTGGCCAAAGGATAATTCTGTGCGAGTTCGGAAAGAACCTCTTCGCTGGTGGAATAGTTACCGGAGACTGTCTTCTTAGGCTTAGCTCCGTCAAGCACGACACCCATCTTGTCAAACAAGATTTCGCCGAGCTGTTTCGGGCTCGATAGTTTGAATTTCTCGCCTGCCGCTTCAAAAGCCTGCTCTTCTAATTTTTGAGCTTGGGCGTTGAGCTGCACTGTTTGCTGATCTAAGAGCTTGGTATCGATAAGAACGCCGTTTTGTTCCATTTTGAAGAGAACTTCAGACAACGGCATTTCAATATCGCGATAGATTTTCTCAAGCTTCGCATCATCAGACAAAGCTTTCTTAAAGAGACGGTTTAGGCGGCTGACAATAAAGACCCTTTCAGAAGCAAAATCCGCTGCCTGTTCAACGGGAACCTTGGAGAACGAGAGCTTTTTAGCTCCCTTTCCTAGGAGTTCCTCTTCCCCTCTGAGCTCATACTTGAGCCAGTTGGCTGCAAGCTTTTCAATCGTATGGGAACGATGCGCCTCTAAAACATAGCTTTCGAGCATTACGTCATCGGAAACACCTGCAAGATTAATGCCGACATTGGCAAAGACGTGCTTCATGTACTTGCTGTCATAGCCGCATTTAATCGGTTTCTTGTGTTCAAGCACCTTTCCGAAAATCTCTTTGAAAGTTCCGAGCGTGAGGCCTTGGGCCAAAAGAACGTCGTTATCAATCGGGACGTAACTGGTCTTGCCGTCCGTGGTTCCGAAAGCGACGCCCACAGGCACGTATTCCTGCTGGGAGGAACCATCAGATAAGACATAGAATTCAAAGCCGTCTTTAGTCACTAAGTCTTCCAAGTGAAGCGCCAGCTCTTTGGCTTTAGTCTCGTCCGTAACGATTTCAAGCGTTCTTTCCACTTCGGATTCTTGTTCCTGAGAGAACAAATCAAGAGTAGCGCCTTCAATCGGCGCGGCTCCGACCGCAGCTCGCTTTTGAGCTGTTGTCGATGTTTCCAACGGCTTCACTTCGCCCGGTACATCGGTCTTCTTTAATTCTTTAGCCCAGCTTCTGAATTCCAGTTTGTTGTAGTAATCCAGAAGTTCTGTACGATTCGGCGTCTTTAACTTCAGAGACTCTAAAGAAGGAACTTCGGCAGATAAATCAGCATCGGTCTTAATCGTGACGAGCTGACGAGCAATCGGCAGGAAGCCCAAAACCGAGCGAAGATTTTCTCCGATCTTGCCTTTTACTTTTTCGGCATTTTCTATCACGCCGTCCACGGAACCGAATTCAGTGATCCATTTAGCGGCGGTCTTTTCACCGCATTTCGGAACGCCCGGAACGTTATCGATCTTGTCTCCCATCAGAGTCAGGAAATCGATGATCTTTTCCGGAGGCACTCCGAACTTCTTCTCGACACCTTCGCTGTTTAACCAGCTGTTGTCCTTACCCATTGTGTTAACGAGAAGGACGTTGTCATTCACGAGCTGAGCAAAGTCTTTGTCACCGGTGGCAATAACAACATTGAAGCCCTCCTCAACGGCTTTTTTTGTGAGCGTTCCGATAGTGTCATCCGCTTCAATTCCGGGAACCTGAAGGAACGGAATGCCTTCTTTTTGGACACCTTCAAAAATCAAGGGAATTTGCACGGAGAGATCTTCCGGCATCGGAGGACGATTGGCTTTGTAGTCAGGATAGATTTCCGAACGGAAAGTTTTGCCTTTCGGATCCACAACGCATGCGACGTAATCCGTGGGTACGTCCTTCATGAGCACTCTGAGCATGGAGAGGAAGCCGCGAATTGCATTCGTGGGTGTTCCAGTCGATGTCGATAAAGGAGGCAGCGCGTGATACGCACGAAAAATGAAATTTGAACCGTCAATAAGAAGAAGCGTTTTTTTCAAGATAAGGTTCCTTTTTCCCTAACTACGGATGCACTGAACACAAATTAGAAGCGTACCAAAGAGTGAGATGTTTGGTGCGAATTCATGCCGAATATGGACAATTCTTCCATTAGAAAATATCCGATTGGTTGATCCATAAGATTCGCAAATTTGGACCTTAATTCCTTCGGGCGTCTACTGCTCGATATTGCGAAGGCATAAAAACAAAATCATCTTGGCTGTGAGTTATATATTTCTCTGGAAGAAATTAGAAACGGCAGAGAAATACAATCTAAATAATTTTTAGAGCAAAGATAACAGAGACTTCTCTTCTCATATTTACCTTCAAATTGAAAACTAAACCTCTGCAAACCTATATCTCTTTGTTTTCGTTCAAGTTAAAGAAGGACGTTATGAAGTCTATAAATAAGCATTTGGGGCAAATAGATTTAAAAAAATAGATTTCGATAAAAATAAATAAATTTATTTCCTTTATAATTTCTTTAGGTAGGACAATTATCTAATTTTATTTTTCTTTTTATCAACCGGTGTCCAAATGGCAACTTTAGAAGACCTGATTCGTCAAAAACAAGAATTAGAAAAAGAAATTGAAGAAGTTACTCGCCGCGAACGTATTAACGCTATTAATACTTGCCGCGAATTGATTCAAAAATTCGACCTGCAGCCCGCAGAAATCGGACTTAAGAAACTCATGCGCAAGGGCGCGATGATTCCGAAATTTATGGGACCTAAAGGCGAAACCTGGACTGGCCGCGGCCGCAAACCTATCTGGCTTCAGCAGGCTGAACTTGAAGGCAAGAGCCTTGAAGACTTCCGTATTACTTCCCCCGTCGCAATGGAAGAAGACGAAGAAGCGCGTTTAGAAGAACTGACTCGTCCTGACAACGTAAAAGCCTAATCTCTTTTCATTGTCATCAAAACCGCAGGAAAATATTCTCTGCGGTTTTTTCTTACCGAAATGAAAGATTTTGATTCTTAAAATAGGATTATTCCGTGGTAAGGATTCTATGTTTAAACTGGATTCACTGAAGACAAATCATTCGTAATCGTTATTTATTCTTAAAAAAGACTTCTCCTTTTCCATAATTTACTACTCACATTGTGTCTCTTAGGAATCAAAAAATCCTTCCCGTAATCCTGAATTTAATCAGATTTGGGACTTATTTCCTTATCTAAAAATACCAAAAGCGCTAAATCAAATTCATTCTTGCCTGGGTTAACGGCTTGGACTTATTCTTTTGCCGCAGAAACAAATTTTTTGCAATTGTGAATTCCTACTCTCCACAATCCCTCTGCTAGTTCTTTATTTTTTCGGGCGAGAGAATACGGAAAGCTCCTCTTTTTCAGCCTGATGAATAATCACCTGAACATTGAAAAAATCTAAAAAATATTCTCTAAAAACCGTGTTCAAAATGCTTTCTCCGGCTTCCCGGGATTAGCTTTGGGTACATTTCGGAAGTGCTTGCTTAGGTGGTAATCCTCTTGATCAAACATCAATTCACGTCTATGCTCGACCCATTCCAATAGGAGGATTAAAACAATGATTGAAGCCGTTTCCAAAGATAAGTGTCTTCCGGAGATTCTTGCCCTTTTCCCGGATTTAGTTGCCCATCGCCACGATATTCATCAGCATCCCGACTGCGGCTTTGAAACTCAGAGAACCATCGGAAAAATCAAGGAATTCCTTGAAAAACACAATGTTTCTCCCAAAGACATGGATGACGCCTCTTGCCCCGGCTCTTTGTTTGTCGAAATTAAAGGCAACCTCCCCGGCAAGACCATCGGATTCCGCGCTGACATCGACGCTCTTAAGATGAAGGACAAGAGCGAAAAAGAATGGAGCTCTAAGATTGAAGGCCACGCACATGCCTGCGGCCATGACGGTCACCAGACATGGCTGATGGGCGCAGCCGCTTATATGGCTGAACACCGTGACTTCCCCGGCACACTCGTCTGCCTGTTCCAAGGCGCCGAAGAAACCGGTAAAGGCGCTGAAAGCGTCGTCAAATCCGGCTTCCTGGATAAGTACAACATTCAGGAAATGTATGCTGCCCACGACGAACCCTTCTTAAAGAAAGGCGAAGTCGGTTTCAAAGTCGGACACCTGCAGGCAGCCTCTGATTCGTTCGCTGTTAAGTTTATCGGTGCCGGCACACACGGCGGTCGCCCTCATCAAGGGATGGATCCGATTCCCGCTCTCTCCGAAATGTATCTGGCCATGCAGACAATCGTTTCCAGAAAGGTTGACCCGCTGGAAAGCGCTGTTGTTTCCGTCTGCTTTATGAATGCAGGTACGTTGGGAACTTATAACGTGCTGCCGGGCGAAGCTGTCATGGGCGGTACAGTGCGCACCTTCCTCCCCGAAGTTCGCGATTTGGTTGAAAACACCATCAAACGTATGGCAGAAGGAATTGCCTTGGCCCACAATTTGAAAGCTGAAGTCACCTACGAACGTCTTATTTCTTCTGTAAATAACGACGAGCGCCTGACCAAGGAAGGTGTTCGAATTGCCCAGGATTTGTTGGGCGAAGACAAGATCTACCCTGACTTTAAGCCCTTCATGTCCAGCGAGGACTTCTCCGTTTATCAGGAAAGAGTCCCCGGTACGATCTGCAGAATCGGTATTTCCGACGAAAACCACACCGTCCCTCTGCACAATCCGAAGTTTGATTTCAATGATGAAGTACTTGCCCTGGCCAGCACTTTATTTGTGAAGATCGCCCAAGAACGTCTGAATGCACTGAGCAAAGAGTAATCCGACTCTAATGCAAACAATTACGGCTCCATATTGAGAAATAGGGCTAATGGCTAGCCCTTGAATATCTATTCAAACCTGCACATACTCATCTTCCTTTGGAGGGTGAGTATGAGAGAAATTCACAATTTGATGACTATCGGAGAAGTCGCCGGATCATTCGGAGTTTGTGTGGCAACCGTAAGACGGTGGTGCAAAAACGGCAAGTTTTCCCGAGTTATCAGGACCATTGGAAATCAAAGGCATTTTGATCCTTATGAAGTCCATGAAATGCTTCATCCTACCGGCGGCACAAGGATCATGGTCGGATATCCAAGAGTCTCAAGCTATGATCAGCGCTCGGATTTGACAGCCCAAGCCGAAAGACTCAGCCAATACGGATGTCAGCTGGTCATTAGGGATCTCGGAAGCGGACTCAATTGTAAAAAGCCGGGGCTAAAACGCTTATTGAAACTTCTTTTAACCAAACGCGTCGGTGCATTAGTTGTCACTCACGATGATCGACTGCTCCGATTTGGCACCGAACTGATCTATTTTATCGCTCACTTGATGGACACTCGGATTGTTATCCTTGATGAGCCGGAACAGCAGTCTTTCGAAACAGAGCTCGTCAAAGATGTTATTACCTTGATGACCGTCTTCTGCGCTCGCCTTTACGGGAAGCGATCATGGAAAAATAAGGTAAAGGAAAATACGAGTATAAAAAACTTAAGTTTTCGGTAATATCTAATTATTACTTTATTTTTACCCCTAAATGCCCAACCTTGAGCGAACACTTGTGCGTCAGTTTGAGATGCCCAATGAAACAGATAGAGCTGCATTGGATCGGATGTGTTCGTCGTACGGATTTGTGGCATCAAAATTTCTTTTTGCCTTTCAAACGAGAGAACTTCGAAGTGAGGTAAAGGACTTTCGCGCTTTTCGAAATAGATTGGTAACTGCTCTGAGCAGGACACCTGTTGAATTTAACCAAAAACTCGCAGGCTTGCGAGCCAATGGGAAAACAGCAGAGGCAACTCTCTTGACTTTGCTCAGAGAACTCAAAGAGACTTCGGGGCCTCATCTTCAGGCGCGTCACTGGAAGCTTGCTTTGGAGGAAACATCCAAGATGGCAATGACGCATTGGAAAAGCGTCATTGCAGAATCAAAGAAGGAACTTGCAGATACGTTAAAGCGTTTTCACGATCAGGATCGTCACTACGCGTACTGGCTTCTTTGCGGCATAAACCGCCAATTTTTTGAGCTGTTAGACGGAAAGGTCCTGGTCCCGAATCCGGATGAATCTTTCGACCGCAATTATTGCCTTAGCTACGATCGCCCGCTTTCTTCGAAGACGCTCCGCTCAATTGCAGGAATTGTCAGGCGCACGGTCAATAGAGTTCGCAGAGACATCGTCTGCTATCCGAGAACAAAAGCCTTTCACAACCGCATTGACTTTGATTCAAGCTGCTATAAGGTCAGATCAACAGAAGCCGGTCAATTCCTTGAGCTCATGTCGCTGCAGCCCGGGAAAAGAATCTGCCTTCGCCTAAAAGGTAAAAGCAAAATACGAGGAACGCTCCAGCTGATACGTGATACTGCGGATACGTACTCATTAAGAGTCTACGTACCCCAACAGTGTGAAAGAAAAGAAAGATCGGTGCTGTCATCTGAATCGATCTCGGCTACACAGAGATGATGGCAACGAGTGAACAGGAACTTCTTGGAACGGATCTGGGAAAGTATTTTTCTGCGATAGCTGATAAAAGAGGAAAGAACAGTGAAGGCCGAAACCGAATGTATGCGCTCTTTCGCAGCCTTCTGAAAAAGTCAGGCAAGAACAATCTCGCTAAGGCAGAGCGGATTAGAAAACATAACCTCGGCAGAAAGAAGCAGCGCGCAAGGTACATCCGTGACATCGGAGTTATCAAGACCGTCGTTAACAGAGAACTAAACTTTCTATTTACTCGGAAGACAAATCCGGTCAAGGCCATTGTCGTTGAAGATTTAAGTGCTCGGATGAAGGCTCACTTTTGCAAAAAGTGGAATAGATGGCTGAGCGGCTGGATGCGAGGATACCTTCAGGAGAGGATCAGATATAAAGCAAAGAAACATGGAATAGAAGTAAACGAAGTAAACCCTGCTCACAGTTCACGAGAATGCCCCCGGTGTCACTGCACGGACAAAAAGAACCGACAAGGGGATGTCTTTAAGTGCTCGTATTGCGGATACCACGAACATGCTGACTTGGTTTCTGCGTTAAACATACTCGGCCGTTTAGGTGATAAGGAGATCCGTAAAGGTATGTCTCCGTCTCGGGTGAAAGCAGTACTAGACGGTCGGCACGTCGGTTGGAAATTATTGAACGATACCGTTACCGACAGGACTTCAGATGAAGCGCGTGTTGTGGACGAATCTCCCCGTTCAGCTTCATCGAAGAGCGAACTGAGAAGTGGTGTACAGGTTTGTACAGCTTCCTGATAACGGAGCCGTAATTGTTTGGTGAAATCAGAATTTCCGCAGCCGAAAAAAACGAAACGGCGCCGAAACGGCGCCTGCGCAAGAACCGCAGAACTGGTCTGCGGTGTTCGTTCCGAAGTTTTCAAACAGTGAGTTAATGTGCTGTTTGATGGAAAAGATCATTCAGTTCCGGATGATCTTTTAAATCCAATTTTCCACGCGTCTGATAACGCTGAAAGCCCAACATAAAGAGGCAGCGTCTGCGGCTGCAGCTCAAAGAGACGGATGTCTGATGGGGCGTAAACTTGGGGCAACGATGCTTGGCTCCGATTCTGTTCACAATGATCTCCTAAATCACGTGCAAATCATAAACACTTCAAAATTGAAAATACGACCGGCAGAAGCAGAAATCTTTTCTAATTATGTCACTTTCATGACACTTCAAAAATAATCAAGTAGTTAGGAAAATCCTTAAGAATGCAACTAATTTTTTTTGATTTGACAATACGCAGTTATCTTGCGAGACAAGCCAAGAATTCAAAAAATTCTTCCTCAGGATTAACGAGTACAAGCAGTGCGGGTGATTGAAATATTGATCATTCGAGAAAGTCCACGCTAAATATTCCTCATAAGTCCAAGAACTTAAGGCTTTCGGGCATTTATTTGTCCTTTACGCATGTGGACGCTGGGAACGCTCTTCGCTAGAATAGCGAAAATATTATCGTTGTTAACCCTGACAAAAACAAAAAAGGACTGATCGACCGAAATGCATTTTCAAGAGATAAGGCGTGCCGCCGCTCAAGGTACTATCAGCCTGCCTCCTCCCATGGATTCCGAAGGACTGGAAGACTTGGCTGTTTTGAAGTCATGTTTGAAAGTCATTAGAGAACTCTCAGAGTTCCGCTATGCCTTTGCTAAAGATGCAATGGCTGAGACTTTTGCGCCTTTAATGGCTTCTGTAGAAGCCAAAAACGAATTAGAACGACAGGGTTTAAAAGTCTCTTTGAAGGATTATTTCTTGTCTTTGATCCTTAAAGATTTAGAAAATCCGGACATTGTCATCATCGATAACTACATCAATGCTCTGTTCAATAGTGCCGATGCTGCAGCCAACGGCCCAATAACAGTTCAAACCGTTGTAAACGTTGCCAACAGCTTCCCACAGGACGGCATTAACTGGCGGCAAAATCCTCAAACCGATGAGGAACAGATCCTTCTTCAGCCGGATACCTTCCCGGACAGCAAAGCTGTCCAGATTGAATTGGCCAGATGGGAGAAATATTCCAAAGAACTAAGGGACTTGGATCCTTTGGTTCATGCCCTTCTGACGAATCTTTACTTTATGGCGATCTCTCCTTTGAATCGTCATAACGGAAGAGTGACTCAGATCCTTCTGCAGCTCTCCTTAATGGGGCAGAACATCAATTCGCCTGCTCCCTGCCTGATGCTCGGTCGCGCCTTGATGACCAATGCGCACTTCGGCATCGAAGAACGTTTATACGGTTTGAGAACCCGCCAATGGTCTCCGTATCTTCAGTACATGCTGAAGACATTATCCAAAGCAATTCTGCTTTCCGGTGATCTTTTGTCTTCGTTACAGCGTTTATACGCTCAGGCAGAGGCCTACCTGAAGATGATCGGTTTAGCCTCTCATGCTGCATTCCTGCCGGTGATTTTCAAGCATCCGGCTTGCCGTACGGGTGAGTTTTCCAGCATCTTTACAACAAGGCGCCAGGTTGCGAGCCACATTCTGAATGACTTGGCCCGCGCCGGAATCTTAGAAAGAGTTGAAGACGGAAGAGACCGCGTGTTCTACCACACGAGATTAATAGAACTGCTCGAAAGCGAAAACTATAGTTTCTCGCCTCTTCCTGCCTCTATTGATCCCTTCGTTCCTTTATATCAAAAAGGAACGCCGGGCCGAACAAAACGAGAGCCGCTTCCGACACGCGAGGAAACGCTCCCAAAATTCTCCGTTACCGGCGATTAATTCAATTCGAAATTTTTAGCGAATTTCTCCGTGGACTTCCTGATGCTCCACGGAGGTTACTGCGTTCGTCTCTGGATCGACAAAAACCACGGTCGGTTTATGTACTTTCAATTCGTCTCGAGTCATTTGAGCGTAGCTCATGATAATGACCAAATCGCCTTCAGAAACTAAACGAGCAGCCGCTCCGTTTAAACAAATAATACCAGAGCCCGGTTTTCCCGAGATAGCATAAGTGGTTAATCTATTTCCGTTATTAATATCAACGACATCAACTTGTTCGTATTCATTAATACCTGATTGCCTTAAAAGTTCTTCATCAATCGTGATAGAACCAACGTAATTTAAATCTGCCTGAATTACTTTTGCACGATGAATCTTGCTCTTGAGTATCGTTAATAGCATCTATTAAATCCCTAAATCTTTTAAAAAGTAAATAAATTATAGTCCTTAGACATGGTCAGAAACATCATTATCAATAAAAAATATCCATCAGAAAAGATGATAGGATATTGTTCGCTAGATCTACATATTAGGTATTAATAATAATTAATACGTATAACACATTTGATTACATATAATTTTATAAATAAACACTTAAATTATTTTTCTCATATACGTAAATAAGATTTAAAGATATAAATAATATATCTATGTATATCAACAAGAAATAAATTTATTAGTTAGACCTCATATTTCTTATTTAAAAGAAGTCATTAATAATTTATTTTTAACGATTTTTAAACCTATTTTTCGCGTGTCTTAGTACTATAGTTTAACTATTTTATATGTAATATTTAATTATTATTCAAATAGTTAATCATGTTATACAGAAGTTGAAATATCACTTTAACTAAGAAAAATTCAAGATCGTATATCTATCGGGAGCGACTAGATTTATATATCTAGATAAACGATCTTTAAATACACTAGATATACACTTTCTATTCTGAAAATTCATTTTATCTATCTAACCTAGATAAAATTCCTACATATATCAAATACCAAGAAGAATAGAATTTTTAGTTAAAAAATAAGGTTCTGTTTTAAAGACAGAACCTTACTAAAAGTTTTGTATTAGGTTACAGGATTGTAATTTTCTTTCCGGCGATTCTAGCTAAAAGATTCTTAATTCCACCGGTCTTGAATTTTACGATCAAGACCATATCATCCCCTGCTCCCTGAGTGTCAAGGATGACGCCGGGACCAAATTTTTCATGATTAATATTAATGCCTGCTTTATAGGGAGAATTAGAATTCTGTTTAGCACGTATTTTCTGAGTCTGAAGTTTTTCTTTCTTCGTTTCAATAATTCCCTTCGCCCATTCAGGAACATTTGAAGCGAATCTATGACTGGACGGTTTTGTAGATCCGCCGTAAGAAGAATTGCGATAAGGACTTGAATAATTTTTGCTCGACCCTGAGCGGCTTCCCCAAGAGTCCTCGTCCTCGACTTCGTAACGAGACTCGAACGGATTTCTGCTCAGCCACTTGAGTGTCTCGCCCGGAATTTCTGTGAGGAAAGAACTTGGATAACTTGAGAACGTTCTGCCCTGCAGCATACGTTCCTCAGCAAGCGTCAAATAAAGTTCCTTTCTTGCACGTGTGATTGCCACATACATCAAACGGCGTTCTTCCTGAAGAGCCTTTTTGTCATTTTTGCTTCGGAAGTGCGGGAACATATCCTCTTCCAAACCGGTAATAAAGACAATGTCGAATTCCAAACCTTTGGAAGCATGTACGGTCATCAGCTGAACAGCGTCTTGTCCTACCTGGGCCTGGTTTTCTCCGGCTTCCAAACTGGCGTGAGAGACGAATCCGGCTAACGCGGAAAGATTCTCAACTGCCGTTCCGTCAGAGTTTTCGGTGTCGATAGCTTCTTCTTTAATAAAGCCTTGAGCTGCAGAAGTTAATTCCTGTAAGTTCTCAATACGCTCACTGCCGTTCGGATCCATTTCGTACATGTTCTTCAATCCGCTCTTCTCAACAGTGAAGTCAACGAAGGCCGGAAGCGGCATCTCATCCTTGGCAACACGCAAGGTATCGATAATCTCCTTGAAAGCTGCAAATTTAGCAGCTGCCGCTCCGCGGATGTACTGCATAGACTCAAATAACGAGATTCCGTTGGTAGTTGCAAAATCCACCAGATTTTCAATAGATTTAGCGCCTATTCCTCGTGCAGGCACATTAACGACTCTCAAAAATGCGGAATCGTCGGAAGGGTTCTCGGCCAAGCGCATGTATGCCATGGCATTTTTAATTTCAGCTCGATCAAAGAATCGCAATCCGCCGTAAACCATGAACGGAATCCCTCGTCTCGTCAACTCTGTTTCGAATAATCGAGACTGAGCATTTGAACGGTAAAGGATGGCAATATCTTTAGGAGAAACACCTTTATCGATGTACTCCTGGATCGTGGAACAGACAAAGCGGGCTTCATCAAAGTCGTTATCCGAACGGTTGGCTCGGATCTTTTCTCCTTTACCGGCGTCCGTCCAAAGGTTTTTGCCCATACGCTCGGAATTATTGGAAATCAAAGCATTAGCAGCATCAAGAATGTTGCCTTGAGAACGATAGTTTTGTTCAAGTCGAATCGGTTCTCTGATTCTGAACTCTTGGACAAATGACATCATGTTGCCGACGTTGGCGCCGCGGAAAGCATAAATCGACTGGTCATCATCGCCGACCGCAAAGACCGCGTTCGGCGGATTTTTTTCACCTAAACCGGCCAAAAGCTTCAGCCATTCATACTGGAGAACGTTGGTGTCCTGAAACTCGTCTACCAAGATAAAACGAAAACGTTCCTGGTAATGATGACGGATCATTTCGTTGCGGCTCAAAAGCTCATAGGCTCTTAAGAGCAGTTCTGCGAAGTCGCAGGCGCCTTCTCTCTGAAGAACAGCTTCGTACATGGCATAAATCTGAATATATGCCTTATCCTTCGAGAACTTTGAATAAACCTCAGACGCGCGCTTGCCTTCTTCTTTGCAGCGGTTGATGAAGTTTTGAACTTCACGAGGCTTGAACTCTTCCGTATCAATACCGTTTGCCTTCATCACGCGTTTGATCACGCCGAGCTGATCGCTCATATCCAAAATGGCAAACGTCGCAGGAAGGCCGGCTTCCTGATGATGCAGACGCAGTAAACGATTGCATAAACCATGGAAGGTGCCGACCCACATAGCACGCGGGTTGATCGGAATCATGTTCTGCAGGCGAGCCAGCATTTCTTTAGCGGCCTTATTGGTGAAGGTCACCGCAAGAATCTCGCTCGGATGAGCCATATTCTGTTGAAGCAGGTAGGCAATGCGGCTTGTTAAGACGCGCGTTTTCCCCGAACCGGCGCCTGCAAGAATCAATGCGGACTTGGGTTCGGCAGTCACTGCCTGGGCTTGTTGCTTATTAAGCGATTCAGTAATGGATTGCATTCTTTTCTTCTCATCCAAAGGAGTGAGAAGTCTAGCAAACGCATCTGCACGTTGCAGGCGCAGTGACGAACACTTACGACTTAGTGAACCTCAATACTTTCATTGCACTTAAACCTTGCAAACGGTTTAAAAATAAACCTTTTGCTTAATTAGATCTTTGCCTCTATCCTTGAAAACGTGAGTTTTTGATCTATCACTTGGATCTCCATTTTGGTTTGGAGCTCACTGCTATCCTCGCTAGTATCAATTGTCATTGCTTCTGGTGACAGCATCCTTCCAAAAGCTTGTATCGTCAAACGACAACTCTTATTAAAATTAAAAGAATCTAAAGACTTGATCGAGTCCAACCCCAATTCATTTAAATAAGTGTTGCACCTTATGGGGTCAGTTCATTAGACGGTCATTCTGTGCTGTCGTGTAACAAAAACCAAATTAATCAGTGTTGTTATGCATAAACAATTTCTATCTAACCTATATAACTTAAAGGATTAGTTATGAGGAACCCTTTAAATGCAGGCGCCCAAGTTAACGTTACCTCCCCTCTATTTGACGAAAATAAGAACTATTTATACTCAAACTTAGAATTAACGCCAAATGTATTTGCTCACATTGCCATGTCCTTGTGTCGTGGCACTCAACGTTCAAGAGGTGACGTAATTACGGGGGTAGTTGTATATCACCAAACCCATGGTGGAATAACCGCTGGGAACGAATACATTTCTACTTTTAAAAAGGCAACCAAAATTCTTCGTAATAAAGGGTTGTTAAAGAATCTTGGGTACGGACAATGGCTCTTTAAATCTGAAGCGAATGAAACAAGCTTAGAGCTTGATTCGTACGTCACAAAAGAAGAAGACAGTCAGATTCCAATTGACGAAACATTAGGAACTGGGAACGAAACGGTTTATGTCTATTACTACGATGCATATAGACAGTTAGCGGAAACCAGAGGTCAGAAGCATTGGCCTTGCAAAGTAGGAATGACTTCCCAACAAACTATTTCTCGTATTTTCTCTCAAACTGGGACTGCCTACCCAGAAAGCCCGCACATCGCCATTGAGTTTAAGTGCAATGACGCAAAGGGACTGGAGAATGCCTTTCACTCTGTACTATCTTTCAGAAAAAGAAAAGTTGAATCGGCGCCCGGTAACGAGTGGTACTACACAACACTGGAAGAGCTGAAAGAAATCTTCGAATTTGTGTTAAATGGGACTGAACCAATCTCTGAATTGAGAAAACCAGAAGGAAATGATGAGGACTATTCGATCTGAGCTTTCAAGTAGAAATTTAATGATTCCATTATCAACTAAGGCATTTCCATAATAGATGTGAAGCTCTGACCTTTTCTAGGACATCCTCCTTACTCTTAAAGTGGGCTATTGAGAAACTCTAGGTTTGTCTTTAGACACAAGGGGATTGAAGATTGCAATTCAAGTTAATCCTTCCCATTCAATGATTGAAATTTTTTAATTCTGGAAATCCTTCCTTGGGTTTACTCTGATCGTCTAGATGGCAAAGCCCAAAAAGTGAAACTGCGCGCAAAGGTATGACAGTCCACATACAAAACAACGGCCAATGCTTACTGCAAAACCGAAACCTCTCGCTCCATCACCTATAATTGACACATTTTCCAGCTTCTTTAACTTAAAGAACTCTCATGAGAGAAACATACGATCCGGCGGAGGTTGAATCCGTCCAGCAGGCCCACTGGCGTGCTAAAGATATCTACCGTGCCGTCGAACACGCACTCGACGCTAACGGTAACGAAAAACCGAAATTCTATGTTTGCCCGATGCTTCCGTACCCAAGCGGAAAACTGCATATGGGTCACGTTCGCAACTACACCTTAAATGACGTCCTCTACCGCTATTTGCGTATGCGCGGCATGAACGTCATGACCCCGATGGGCTGGGACTCCTTCGGCCTGCCAGCTGAAAACGCTGCCATCGCTAAAAAAGTGGCACCGGCCAAATGGACGTACGCCAACATCGCCGACATGAAGGCTCAGATGGAGCCGCTCGGCCTCGCCTTCGACTGGTCTCGCGAAGTCACGACCTGCAAGCCCGACTACTACCGGTGGAATCAGTGGATGTTCCTGAAAATGCTCGAAAAAGGCGTTGCCTACCGCAAGACCCAGACAGTGAACTGGGACCCGGTCGACCACACCGTTTTGGCCAACGAACAGGTGATTGAAGGACGCGGCTGGCGAAGCGGCGCCATTGTTGAAAAACGTGAGATTCCCGGTTACTACCTCGGAATTACTCAGTACGCAGAAGAACTTCTGAAAGACCTCGACCAGCTTCAGGGCTGGCCCGAACAGGTCCGCCGTATGCAGGAACACTGGATCGGCAAGTCATACGGTGTCAACCTTGCCTTCCCGTACGAACTCGACGGTGAAAAGAAACAACTTCGTGTTTACACGACACGTCCTGACACGATCATGGGCGTCACGTTCGCTGCCATCGCTGCCGAGCATCCGCTTGCGCTCCGTTTGGCAAAAGACAAACCCGAACTTCAGGCCTTCATCGATGAATGCCGCAAAGGCTCCGTTTCCGAAGCCGATATGGCCACAATGGAGAAGAAAGGCGTTCCGACAGGCTTCTGCGTCAAGCATCCACTCACCGGCGCCGACGTTCCCGTTTGGATCGGCAACTATGTATTAATGACCTATGGTGAAGGCGCTGTGATGGGCGTTCCGGCTCATGACGAACGCGATTTCGCTTTCGCCCTCAAGTATGGCCTGCCTATCAAACAAGTCATCGGCAAAAAAGGCGAAGTCTTCGATGACAAAGTTTGGCACGAATGGTACGGCGAAAAAGAAGGCACCTTCTGCGTCAATTCCGGCAAATATGACGGAATGGATTTCGAACAGGCTCGCGACGCCGTCGCTAAAGACCTGGAAGCTCTCGGCTTAGGCAAACTTCAGGTTCAGTATCGTCTGCGTGACTGGAGTATTTCCCGTCAGCGTTACTGGGGCACACCGATCCCGATGATCAACTGCCCGCACTGCGGCCCGGTTCCCGTTCCTGAAAAAGACCTGCCTGTCATCCTGCCTGAAGACTTAATCCCGGACGGCTCTGGCAACCCCTTGAATCAGGACGAAGCCTTCCTTAACTGCAAGTGTCCGAAGTGCGGCGGAGACGCTAAACGCGAAACCGACACGATGGATACCTTCGTCGATTCCAGCTGGTATTACATGCGCTATTGCTCGCCCGACTGTGAAACTTCCATGGTCGACGAACGCAATGACTACTGGATGGCTATGGACCAGTATATCGGCGGTATCGAACACGCCGTGCTTCACCTGCTCTACGCCCGCTTCTGGACCAAAGTCATGCGCGACTTGGGCCTCGTCAAATTTGACGAACCCTTCAAGCGCCTCTTCACTCAGGGCATGCTCACGGCTGAATGCTTCTACCGCGAACTCCCCGACGGAAGAAAACGTTGGTTCTACCCGAGCGAACTCGATATCGTTTATGACGCCAAGGGCAGAATCGAGAAGATCACTGCCAAGGAAGACGGTCTGCCCGTCAAATCTGGCGGCATCGAAAAGATGTCCAAGTCGAAGAACAATGTTGTGGAACCGTCTGCCATCATCGGCAAGTTCGGTGCCGACACTGCCCGCGCGTTCGTGATGTTTGCAGGACCTCCCGACCAGAGCGCAGCCTGGAGCAATTCTGGAGCCGAAGGTACGTTCCGCTTCATGAGAAGACTCTGGAACTTCGGATTCACACATCAGGATGTCATTAAAGAAAATGTCAAACTGGATGTCGCCAAACTGAATCATGAAGAAAAGGCTGTTCGCCGCGATATTTACACGGCGCTCAAACAGGCTGAATTCGACTTAGACCGCATGCAGTACAACACCGTTGTCTCGGCTGCCATGAAGATGCTCAATTCCCTTGATACCCTCAAGGACAACACATCCGAAGGCACACGCGCCGTGATCAACGAAGGCATGTCCATCCTGCTTCGCACGCTCTACCCGATCGCTCCGCACATCACGGCTCAGCTTTTCGAAGACCTGGGCTACGATCAGCGTTTCGGCACTTCCATCGTCGACGCTCCCTGGCCGAAGATTGACGCTCAGGCTATGGTTGCCGATGAAGTGAAGTATGTGATTCAGATTAACGGCAAACTGCGCGGAGAAATCAACGTTCCGGCCGAAACACCGAAATCTGAAATCGAAGCAGCTGCCCTGGCCAACCCTGACGCACAGCGATTTATTGACGGCAAACCTGTCCGTAAGATCATTGTTGTGCCAAAGAAATTGGTCAACATTGTGGTCTGATAAGGCTTAATTCCTCAGGCCCTCTTAGGGCCTGAGGTTTCATTCTTTTTGTTTTACTGGGTGCTTATGAATTACATAGGACTGACTCGCCGCAGTTTCATTCTCGGTCTTTCGGCCCTCGGCCTGAGTGGCTGCGGATGGCATCTGCGCGGCAAGCAAAACGTTCCTTTCAAGACGATCTATATTGCTCTTGGCGAGAACTCTGCGGTTCGGGCAACCATCCGCCGCAACCTTGAAGCCCAAACGGAAGTCAAAGTTGTCAATGACCGCAAAGAAGCCGAGGCGATTTTTGAGTTGCTCGGGCAGTCCCGCGGCTCCAATGTCTTGGCTTACAACTCAGACGGTCGAGCCCGTATCTACAGTCTGCGTTTAACGAATACATTCAGAGTCGTTCTGCAAAACGGTGTAGAACTTCTGCCCACGACCACGGTCAGCGCTACCCGCGAATTGATTCGCGACGAAAGTGACGAAAACGGCCGCGCAAATCAGGAAAGACTGCTTTATGAAGAAATGGAGCAGTCCTGTATCCATCAAATGGTCAACCGTATGACTCACATCTCCGAAGAAGCTGTCCAAAAAGGTATGCATGAGCTGGAGTAGTCTTCTTGCACAAAAATTAAGGCCCGACGAAAACGGTAATCTTCCTCGGCTTTGGTTTTTATTGGGCTCGGAACCCCTGCTGGCCATCGAGGCTCAGGATGCTATCCGAGACGCTGCTTTTAAAGCAGGTTATTCCGAACGCAAATCTTTTGTTTTTGAAGGCAACGCCGATTACTCGCCTCTTTACGAAGCACTCGGCGACCAGAGCCTTTTCGGCGAAAAAAATCTGATTGAGGTTGTTTTCCCCAGAGCAACGATCGGTAAAAACGGTCCTGCGGCTGTAGAAGCTGTTATTGAGCACGCCGACGAAGACAAGATGGTCGTTGTCTCGCTTTTTGATTACGATTGGACCGCAACGAAAAAAGACTGGTTCAATCACCTCATGAAATCGTCGGTTTGTATCCGCACGGATCCGATTGACCGTAACGCCCTGCCGCGCTGGATTACGGAGCGTGCCAAAGAGAAAAACGGCCAAACGCTCACGCCTGAAGCCGCAAATCTCATCGCTGAAAGAACCGAAGGGAATCTTTTGGCGACGTCTCAGGAAATTCAGAAACTCGCCCTGCTCGTCAACAAGCCGGAAATTGATGTCAGCGATGTGCTCGACGCCGTTTCCGACGTTTCTCGTTTTGATCAGGAATCGCTATTTCTTGCGATGCTTGAAGGCGATGCCGGACAGGTGTCCAAAATTATCGATTCCCTGCAAGGGGAAAACGTTCAAATTCCTTCTTTTCTCTGGATGCTGACGGATGTCGTTCGCAATCTGCTTTTGCTTAATCGAGGATTTGCCGTCAGAACATTCGGACTCTCAGAGGCCCATCGCAGTGCGCTCAACCGCGCATCTCGCCGTGCCAATCCTAAACTCCTTGAATTGATGCTTCATCGCCTAAGCGATGTAGATCGTATGAGTAAGGGACTCTTTGTCGAAAGCAGTGACGGAGACGCCTGGCAGGAATTAAAGGCTGTCTGTCTCATGCTCTCACTAAAAAGGAAGTAATAATCTATGGTATCTACGAACGTCAGCCAAACGGCTCACGACAAAATCGCCGTCATCGGCAAAAAGGCACGCGCTGCTTCTTTGATCATGGCTAAAGCCTCCTCCAAACAGAAAAACAATGTTCTTCTGACTTTGACGGATTTGCTCGGCAAGAATCTAGAAGATCTTTTAAAGGCAAATAACCTGGACATCGTCGAGGCAGAAAAGAATGGTCTTTCTAAAGCCTTTATTGATCGTCTGACCATTTCTGTAGACACCGTTGCCCAGATGGCTGCCGGACTTCGCCAGATCGCCTCTTTGAGAGACCCGATCGGCGAAATCACCGATGTTCGTCCGCAGCCGAGCGGCATTGAAGTCGGCAAAATGCGCGTGCCCCTCGGCGTGGTTGCCATTATTTACGAGTCCCGCCCGAACGTCACAATTGATGCAGCTGCCCTTTGTTTGAAGAGCGGCAACGCTGCCGTGCTCCGCGGAGGCTCCGATGCCAAACATTCCAACGCTTTCTTAGCAGGCCTTATTCAGCAGGCACTCTCGGAAAACAGCATTACCTCCGACGCAGTTCAGATCATCACGGACCCGGACCGCGATTTGGTAGGCGAATTGATTACCGCCCGCGAATACATCGATGTGTTGATTCCCCGCGGCGGCAAGGGCTTGATCTCCCGCTTGATGCAGGAAGCAACCGTTCCGATGATCAAGCATCTCGATGGCATCTGCCATACCTACGTGGATGAAAGCGCCGATATCGATATGGCAGTCGCCGTCTGCGACAATGCCAAAACGCAGCGCTATTCTCCCTGCAACGCCATGGAAACGCTGCTGGTCAACCGAAAAATTGCCGGAACGTTCCTGCCGAAGATCGGCGCGATCTATTTCAAGAAAGGCGTGGAGCTTCGCTGCGATCAGGCTTCTAAAGCCATCCTGGAAAATTTCGGTCCGGTTAAAGACGTAACAGAAGCCGACTGGTCCGAAGAATACAACGCTCCGGTACTTTCGATTAAGGTCGTTGACGCCCTGGAAGAAGCCATTGACCATATCAACACGTATAGTTCTCACCACACGGATGCCATCATTACCAACAATCTTGAGCATTCCGAAAGATTCCTGCGCGAAGTCGATTCTTCTTCTGTCATGCTCAATACCTCCACACGTTTTGCAGACGGATTTGAATACGGTTTGGGTGCCGAAATCGGCATCTCGACAGACAAAATCCATGCTCGCGGACCGGTGGGACTAGAAGGCTTAACCAGTCAAAAATATGTTGTTTTCGGCCACGGTGAACTTCGCAAGTAAGATTTTCCTTGTGGTAAACCATCTTACGGCCGCAAGCCGAAAGGCCTACAATTCAATTCAAATGAAGAAGGAATTCTTGTGAATACTTTGCTTAAACCTTTTTACGCAGTCGTCCCTCTCTCTTTAGAAGAGCTCTTCGCTGAGGAACTTAAAAAGCTCGGTATTGAAAAATTCCGTTTAGAGAAAGGCGGCTGCTGGTTCGGCGCAGAAATGAGCCAAATGATGCAGGTTAACCTTTGGACTCGTTACGCCTCGAGAATTCTCTTGAAAGTGGCCGAAGGTCCCTATCGCACGGAAGAAGATATCTATAAATTAGCTAAATCCTTCCGCTGGGAACAGTATTTCACGCCTAAAAACACCTTCAAAATCGAACTTTCTTCCCGCCGCTCCCCGCTCAAAAGCGTCGCTTTTACGGCCCTTCGCGTCAAAGACGCCGTCTGCGATTATTTTCGTGAGACCGACGGTCAGCGACCGGACGTAGAAAAGCACGACCCGGACATTCGAATCTATGTCCACTTAACGGACAAGAGCTGCATTATTTATTTAGACACCTCTGGTGAATCTCTCTTTAAGCGCGGCTGGCGCGAAGCTAAAGGCGAAGCCCCGCTGAAAGAAAATCTTGCTGCCGGTCTTCTCGGACTTGCCGGCTGGACACCGGACAAACCGCTGCAGGATCCTTTCTGCGGCTCGGGCACCATCATCATTGAAGCTGCCACGATCGCCTGCAATATGGCTCCCGGGCTTAATCGCCGCTTCGGCTTTGAGCGCTTCCGCGGATTTGATTCCACGGCTTGGCAGCGCATCAAGAAAGAAGCTCGTATGGCGGTGAATTTTGATGTTCCGGTTAATTTGGCCGGAAGCGATATTTCGACATTAATCGTCGACCGCGCTCAGAAAAATGCCGTCTTAGCCGGTATTTCTCAGTGGGTCAACGAAGGAAAGGTTCGCTTCACGGCTTGCGATGCCCGTGAAGTTCAGCCCTCCTCTGAGGCGCCGGGTTTAATCGTGACGAACCCGCCGTACGGTGAACAATCCAATCCGAAATCCGCCAGCGTGGCTTCCATGATGAAGAACGTGGCTGATAACCTGAAACGCAATTTCGCGGGCTGGGCAGTTTGGATGCTCACAAGCGATCGTGAGCTGCCTCGTCAGATGCGGCTCAAAGAGTCTAAAAAAATCGTTTTCTTCAACGGCCCCCTCGAGTGCCGTTTCTTCCGCTTCGCCATGACAGCGGGATCCAACCGAAAGGAAGATGTCTCTCAAAAGGAAACTTCTTCTGATTAATAAATCGTCGAGGATAACCTCAACAAGGAAAATAAAATAGACACTAAAGATTTTGATGTAGTAGCCATGAGAACCGATCTTCACCAGATCCCGGAGCTCGGCTTCAACGAACACAAGACCAGTGACTACGTCGCTGCCAAACTGAAGGAAATGGGGCTTGAACCGATCCGCGGCATCGGCGGAACCGGTGTTGTTGCCTACATTGACGGTACAGAACCCGGACCCACAGTCATGCTCCGCGCCGATATGGACGCCCTTCCTTTTGTTATCGACGGAAAAGATGCCTGCATCCACGCCTGCGGCCATGACTCTCACACCGCTATGGTTCTTGCCACAGCCGCCAAGCTCATCGGCCACGTCAAAAAAGGCCGCGTAAAACTCTTCTTCCAGCCTGCTGAAGAAACCCTCTTCGGTGCTCTGAAGTCTTATGACGACGGCGTCTTGGATGACGTCGACTACGCTTTCGGTGCTCATGTTCGTCCGATCCAGGACATTCCTGACGGCACTGTCTGCGCTGCTGTTCGTCATACTTCCAGCACATTCTGCATCGTCGAACTCAAGGGCAAAGTCGCGCACGGCTCTCGCCCGCACCTCGGAGCCAGCGTTGTTGAAGCAGCCGTTCTCGCAACCAATGCCGTGAACTCTCTCTGGGTCAACCCGAACAAGGCTTGGTCCGCCAAAGTCACATCCATTGACTGCGCTTCTACAGCCACCAACATCATCCCGGACAAAGGCAAGATGATTCTTGATATCCGCGCCCAGGACAATGAAACAATGACCGAACTGCTTGAAAAACTCAAGACAGCGATCACCAACGCCTGCGCATGCGTCAACGTTACCTGCGAAATCACATTCCCGGGCGGCGTTATTCCTGCTGCCGTTTACGACGAAGACTTGGTTGACCAGGTTCGCAAGACCATCGGCGAAGTACTCGGTGAAGAAAAAGTCGCTAAAGACTGCGGTGGCGGCGGAGAAGACTTCCACTACTTCAAACAGAAGAAACCTGAACTTCATGCCGCTTACATCGGTGTCGGTACCGGCGTTACACCGGGTCTGCACGATCCGCGCATGACCATGAACCCCGAATCTCTCAGAAACGGTGTCAAGGTTTTGGAAAAACTGATTCTTAATGTTGTCGGCTAATTCAGCCAACAGATAAGATTCGGAAGGAGGCTTCGGCCTCCTTTCCTTTTAGGATCGTTTGACGCTTCGAACCGAGAAAGAGAATCTTTCAGCCATGTGGAAAGATTCCGAGGCGACGATTGAGAGGCCTCTTGAGTCGTAATAGTTTCGAATGATTCTGAGCGACGGGCTGTTCGCCGGCACATGGAAAATGTCTGACACTTCCTTCGGCATCGTTGTCGCAGAAAATGCCTGCTTCACTTCCACGCATTCCTGCCCTGTCACTTCTTCGGCCAAGGTAATGATGAGGTCATCGGATCGTTTTTTAATCAAATCCAGTACTTCCAAAGCATTCGGATAGATATAAACGTAGGTGACGACCACCGCTTCCGGATGGCGTTCGGAGGCCACTCGAATATTCTTAAATCGAATGACTTCTTCACCAGGGATCAAACCCAAACGATCCGCGGTTTCTTCATTGAGAACCAAACGTTCGACGTTTTGGATGTGTCGTGGATAGAGATTGCCGTAATGGTCGATTCCTCGAATATCGTTGTATTCATTTAAGAACCGACCTATGCGCGTTCTAGCTTTTACGCGGGTTCCGACGTGTGCTTTGCGCTCAAACAATCCTTGCTGAGAAAGGTACGCCAGCGCTTTGCGCATGGTATCCCTGCTCACATTAAATTGTTTAGCAAGTTCAATTTCTCCGGGGATGATCGAGCCAACTGGCCATTTACCTAAAGAAACTTGGAGCGAGATTTCTTCTGCAACCTTGTGCCAAATTTTCTTTTGCATAGAATAATTGTCGGTATCAAAAACTACAAATACATTGTAACGATACCGCCTGAAAGATGGCAAAAAGTTTACGAAAAAGCCTCGTCCGAAAGGCTTAATCCGCTTGGCTTACAAGGCTTTTAGAGGCTTAAACAGTGGCCTGAAAAGCCACTTGCAGCCAGCCGGTGAGACCGGCTGCTCCGGCAACCACAAAGATCAAAAAGCAAACAAAAGTGACCTTCCCTATTCTTTTCCTCGCAAATAGGTATATCAGCCAGCAAAAAATGACTAGGCTAAAAGCCACCCACAAATAGGTGATGAAATCAACCATGACCGGATCCTCCGGTCAGTTAATGTATCCACGCACTGTTGCGGAATGCGCAAAATCTCTCCGAAATAAGCACTCAGAAACAAACTAAAGATTTAGCGATACAGTTTGGTTTTACCGACCTAGGTAAGGAATGACTTTTCCATGACTATTTCATGGTAGTTCTTCCCGCCAATCTCAACATCGGTCTCAACCATAATCCGGAAGCCTCTCCGTTTGTAGAACGCAATGGCAATCTCGCTTTCAGAAAATGTCGATAGCCACGCTTTTTGAAAATCGTTTTCTTGGATGTATTCCATTGCGGCACCAAACAAAAACTTTCCGAGATTGTTTTCTCTCCAATCCGGTCTGACGGAAAACCATCTGAGCTGCGCAGTGTCTCCTCGATCTACAACGCCGATGGTACCGACAAATCCCTGTTCGTCTTCAACCATCCACAGTCGATTCAACGGTTTCGGATTAATGACGAACTCTGCAAAAGTTTCTGCAACGTAGCCTTCAAAGGCGATCGGATAATCGAAATCCGAATGCCCGTAGATTCCGGAAAACTCAATCAGCCTGCCGAGGTCACCGGCTTTTAGTTCATGCCTCAATGTAAGTCCGGGAACGTCAAAAATTTCCATGATTTTGAAATAGAAAAAACCGCAGTACGCTCAATTGTATCTGCGGCCGAAGTAGTAAAAGCGGTGTTTTCTTTCACCGCTCTTTTCCTTATTTCATAACTG